>Ga0209700_105603_pt1 | contig 20877 bp, 10 predicted proteins | sample SiratroredBW_FD_187528 | JGI IMG/M metagenome (GOLD analysis project Ga0209700, IMG submission 187528) | Root nodule microbial communities of legume samples collected from California, USA - Siratro red BW (SPAdes) (version 2) | ecosystem: Host-associated > Plants > Roots > Nodule | place: USA... | reverse complement strand
TTTTTCTTTTTTTTTTTTTTTTTTTTCTCATTCTTTGTTTTTTGTTGTTATTGACTTGTGTGTTTTGTTTACATCTTTGGTTTTGTAGTTTTATTTTATTTTTGATCAGTTATATATGTGTAGTACAAGTTATTCAACTTGTATTCATAATCTTCAAAACAATGGTCATCTTGGTATGCGCTATTGGAGCTAGCTGCTCCTTACTGCTGTTTGGAATTGATAACTATGGTGCTGAGCATAAGAAAAAAATTGTTTTTTTTTTCTTTGTCAGGATGATTGAATTCTCCATAAGCAATGTCAGATATACTTACGTGCATGATCAGAAATATTCCTCTGAAGTTGTTGACATACACCATATAATTTCGAGGAGGAGTAATGCAAGATATTTTTTTGTGTATGCCACAACACTTCTTCTATTAGCATGTGCCTTGTATCTGTATGTTCATAAGGTATCTCTTCCAACTGTTTGTTTTTCAATGACTTAAGGATTTCAAATATTTTGGTTTTTACCTTTACTTCATTACATTTCTTCTATTACCAGGAAAAATCAATTAGTCTTGTGTATTGCAGCTTTCTTTTTGACATATTTCTTGTGAAGTCATTACTTGGGAAGCCAATCAAGAAAGGTGAGGACCGTCCTAGCAGGGATTTGTATGATGAAAGATTAACTGTTATTTTCATTTTAACTTGGAATGGGAAATATATTCATTTAATGCATGTTTTAATTTTAAAACATTATTTTGTCATTTTCACATTGTTTGTAATTTTGAGTGCAGAATCTGTTGTGATTATTCCGGCTTTTGGAGTACAACTTGAGACTCATTATGTGAGGTAATGCTTTTTTGTTGATTGGTTTTCAGTTAACATTCAACATTAATTCAGAGCCCCTGTAAAGCCTAATGTATGAATGCATTTTGCTTTGTAAAGAAAATTGTGCTCTGTAATCGTTATCTTTCAAAGAGAAGGAAACCTTGTTGTTCATACTTGAAAAACAAATTATAATGTACTTCCTTTGATTGTTTCTTATCTACCATGGATATTTGAATTTTGAATCACATAAATATCCATGATGAAAATATCTTACTTCAAAGTCTTGTTTTCGCTGACAGATTATGTCGAACTTGTTTTCTGCTCGTTTAACTAGTATCTTTCATCTCCTTTGTAATGATCATTGTCACCCAAGCGTAGTTTTTCCATATGCAATTCCATTAAATACTTATTTTGCCTTTGGATACTTTGCTGTAGTGGAAAAGTCACCCGACATTTCGTTCCCATTGACAAGATTCTGAAACCTGTTCTAGTAGAATGTGTGACTCCAGTGACTTGTTATTGGACTCTTTCATTGATTATTCGTGGGGAATCAGAAATGGTGTTAGTTTTCAAGGTGAGTTACTTTCCATCTAACTAGTTTTCAGGTTCTCAAATGTTTTCAGTATTAGAGATGGAAGGACTACTGCCTGATTTTTGAAAACTAAAACCATGAGAAGAAGTAATAGCTTTAGAAGGAATTTAACTTGGGCATCATTTTGACGGTTTTTTGGAGGTCTTTTACCTACTAAAGAAGGATTTTTAAATCTGTTTTGCAAGAACTTACGCCCTCCGGTGAAAATATTGGTCCATGTCTGGAAGGCCCTGTGTGCTGCAACAGGTAGTAAAGAAGAGACTTGTGCTCATGCAGAATGAATAATTGACTGCTTTGGTTTTTATACTGGTTCTTATACCCCATCAATTTAGGCTGTGTTTGAATGAGTGTTCTGTAACATTGAATGACAATTCTGTAGGAGAGAAGATTAGGTTCATCATTGATTGATCCTTTCAGTATACTTTTTCCTTCTTAACCAATGAAAAATAATAATCTATACATTAAAAACACATAATAAAGCAACCTGGAAATATATTTAAATGATATTTTAAGTTTGAGGTTGTTATATATTTAACACGCAACTATTATCATTTTTGTAAATTTTATCATCCAATCTTTTCATACATTTGATCATCATATTTTTGTTTTAATATTTCACACATTCGGTTGGTCTATTAATTTCTAGCTGTCCATGTCATTAATAAAAAAAATATAAATAATAAACGACATTAGAACAATTTCATTTTGCAAAAGGAAAACTATTCACGTCATTTCAATTTTTAACCTTTTTTGTGGCCTTTTTTATGTTAATTTAATATTTGATTAACTTGTTTTTTCTCATAATTTTATATTAACTATTGGTTAAGCTAGCCATGTATAGAATAAATATTTATTTCATATAACTAAATTATATTAGAATTGAAATTTGTAATAAGTAAATATTTTTGTACCATGACATACGACGTTCCAAGGACAAGTATATTTCCCTTGGAAGTCTTTCTTGACCCAAAAGGATAGAGTCCATATGCCAAAGTTGTTGAAGTATGCCTTTTATTCTGGATTTCCCACACATTAAGATAAATTATGGATTGATTTTTAGTTTCACATATACAGAGAGCGAATTTAATGGGAAGGAAAAAAACTTGATCAAATTCAACCATGAACACAAGATTCGCTGGAAATGGTGTTATCCAGTAATATCTATATAAGCATTGTAGCACTATAGCTTCATTATTTTTTTACTTCCTCAATGTCTCTGTACACTAAATTACAAAAGAATGGTTTTGAAATGTGGTAAGAATTCTGTCAAACTAATCTTCCATAGACTCAAATTCCACTAGCAGCATTTAGACGTTGTGCTACACGCTCAACGCATACTTCATGTTTACGTAATCCATGCCACTCGTCACTTGAAGACTCGTTCATCAGTCGAAGCTTGGCTATCTGATTATGTAGTGCCTCCAAGTTGACTAGAGGAACAGTTGTTGGTCGCCCATGAGCACACTGAACAGAAAATTCCAAATTTGTCATGAACACTGCCTTTCCTCTCATATATACACAAACGTGGAAACGTATATCTTACTTGGAAACAAAGCGATGTATGCTTGAGCTCTTCAACTAGAAGGGAACATTCTGATGGTAGCAATGAATCCCCAAACATAATTGCACCTTCAAAAACGAGCATTATTGATAAAATTAAAGGAATATTACCGATGACTGCAATATTCCCTCACAAGAACATATGGGAGTTTTATTCAATGCAATATGAAGGAACAATGTCATATCATATATTTCTAATTTCAGAAGATAGGAAGACATTTCCCACAAATAGGGAGATAAAATAAACGTATCATCAATACAGCTTTTGCATATAATTATGTACAAAGCTTACTTTACTTAACTGAAGAAATGATCCTAGATTTGTATAAGGAAACATACAAGCACAAGAAGACTTTCCAAACTCCTAAGCATGTAATTGCAGGGGGTTAATATGGTTATGCACATACCTCTGCATGCCTTCGAGTTTAACACTCGTATGACAGAGGGTGGCATTGTTGATGATCCATCAGTGTCAACAAGCTGGAAGGTAATGATATATTGGAAGTTAGAAAAGCATAAAATGTCCGACTTTTTAAGGGAGACGACTTAGAAAGGAATTTGATCAGGATGTTTATAACCTGCTGAAGAAATTCTAAAAGATCAACATCATTTAATTTGACCCCTAAAATACACGGTACCTACAAGTTGTGATTAAAATCAGTAATATGAAAAACATGCATTTAAAATTCAAACTAAATGCAGAAGTTAAAAATTTTAACATTTTTTGCTCGTGAAAAGAAAAATTGAAGGGGAAAAAGAAACAAGTGTTGACCGCAATAAGTGTGATGGTCGTTTGTTGTCTTTTTATAATATCCAAATTCCTGCAAAGCAATCAAAATTATAAATTAAAAAAACCTGAATAACAAATTGTAAGTTTTTAGACCGAGCAAATTATTCTATTGTTCAATTTTGAACCCAAACAATGGTTTAATTGGTAGGTAGAGAAATCTTACATGATGCAAGCCATGAACAAATAAATAACAGACATCACAAAACTTTAGAAGGTAGTTATACCTTCTAAAGGACTCGGAATCTTTAGCATGGATGTTGCAGATCCAGCCCCAATCTTTAATCTGTTCACTATAACTATGAAGTAGTTGATAACCAATCTCTGGCAGAACCTGTATCATGCATCTCACTAGCAGAGTAAGAATTTTAAAGATTTGGAAAAATGTCATAATCAATGTTGACATCAAATTCTCTAATTCATAGGATGCATACCAGTTCCAGTTCGGCATGTAGATAGGTTACTGTTTTTGCTTCTCCTGACAATACCTAAGTATTTCACTAGTTTCGTAAGTAACACTGGAGAATATTTCTGATAGATACAATATAAACAAGTTTACCTTTTGACGCAATTCTTCCAGTCTGATTCTTTCATCTGCTGCGTGCTGTAAAAGGAGTACTATTATTAAAGTTACCCAAATGTCCTTCTTAGGTTCTTACTGTCTAGAAAAATGTGCATTTATTATATCTGGCATTTCTGAAGCTTTATTTATTATTTATAGTAATGAACTAAAGTCAAGCTGAGAGGTCCAACAGAATGCATTAAGAGAGAGAGAGAGAAGCAATGGGGCTATATAGAATTTGTAGTGCTAAAGTGAGTATACCTGTATGAAAGGATACTGTAATTCAGAGTTTACTAAATAGTCGTGGGTTACGTGCTTTGAGCTGCACAGGTTACCCAGATTGAATTCTATTAAAATAAAAATATCTGTTTCTCGTAGGTGTATCTGGTCCTCTAATCTTTGGGCTTAAAAATGATGAAACTGTGTAATAGTGGCGCATATAGGCACAAGGGAAATCCCTAAGCTACTAAGTTTGGTCTTCCTCAGGGCTCATCAAACCATCCCCCTTCTTTACACCCCAAGGACAAAATGCTAATAAACTAAACATGCAGATGTGCATTATAAGAGAGAACAGAAAAGTATTACTGTTATTAATTTGAATGTGTAAAACAATAAGGACTAAGAGTTTGTTGTAACTGTCCGATAGCTGTTATAAATTTCTAACAACGTCATCCGTAACTAACCAACCTAGATACAATGATATACACTTATACAGATATACTCACGAAGAGTGTTCAGTTGCAATGTTGCAAAATAAATATAGGAACACTGGTTTACTATATGTGCCAAGATGAAATTGTATTCATGTAGACAGACCATACTGCTATTGTGGTTTATTATAATCCTCAGTTTAGCATAGTTCCATAAAGGACTCAGTGCACCTAAATATGAAATTCAACCATACTGCTATAATATGCAATAGACAAACCTGATCAATTACAACAAGGGTTCTGCCAGCCACAACTGGAATGAATTTTTTATCCACCTGATGCAAAACTTTAGAATCCTCAAGACATTTCTTACTGATAGTTTCAGGAATCAATGAATCTCCAGCAAGATGCAAGAATCCAGAAGAAATGTCAAGTATATTGTTTTGACATTGAATATTAGCCGGTTTATTCTGTGCATAGGTCATACTAACAGTCAGATCAAATAAACATCCTCCATACTAATAATTGTCGTCTATGTAGCATAATAGGCCTCTAAAATATTGACAACATAACTGTAAATATTGACAACATAACTGTAATATTAGGTGAGCAATTCCTCCACTTAGTCCCATAATCTATGGAATCTTGCACATCCTTAGAGAGCAATTCTGAAATACCAGATAGTAAGGGTTTAATAGAAGGTAACAGTTGAATGATAAGACGGACCTTTTAAAATATTCAACTATTGATTGATTGTATTAACATGAAATAAGTAGCAAGCGTGAAAATTTTCAATTGTTGATCATATAAACATAAATAAATTGCAAGCATAACCCAAATAAATAACAATTAACTTTTTTTATGTAGAAGACGGTGCAAATAAAACAAAACTTCCACATTTATTGGCCTTTTGATTTGGGCAGAAAATACTAAACATATCCAGCTTTACATAGCCTCAAGAGATTAATTGTAAAGAAACTAAGCATTTTAGAATTAAATAAGTAGCTCAAAATAATCTGTAAAGATAAGCAGGCTACAAAGCAAATAGATTTTTCCCTCAGGCCAAATTTCAAGGCTGAGCATTCTGAATATAAGCTTCTGAGCCATAACTAAGGTATTTCAAAGGAGCTCATCTTGTCATATCAGACTTCAGTTTTACCAACACATTGAACTTACCCCCAAATGGAGCACTGTTTTGAATGTCGAAACTCTCAAGTTCTTCAATCTCTGTTATGTCATTAACCTGCACAGCACCCAGAACCTCTGAAGTTTGTTTCATATTGACTCTACAATCAGTGCAAAACCACAAGGGTCAGTACGAATTTATTCCCAAGATTTAAGCAGCTCTTATGGATCAATAAAATATAATCCTACTTGAATTCTTGTAATAAGAGATCTTTAGTGCTTTGGTGACGAGCAACACGAGGCTGTTGAGGATATTTAGAATTACTAGATTCTGCATATTCAAAAGCATCAGTCCCAAATTTGTGCCATTGGGAAATGTTGCTACATAACAAAAGGAACAAAGGAGAAAAATAAAAGACAATGAAAAACCTCCATGATTGAAAGCAGGGTTATACACTCGGTCAATCTGTCTTTTGACTTTTATTTCTGAAGGATGGTTTAGAGAGAAAAACCTCCTTTTCCTTCTATAGAAAGGAGGAGCTGAAACGCTTCTTCTAGATCTTTCGTGATTTTCCTCCAAAATTGAATTTCGAAATTGACCTGTTTTGCCTTTGTTCTTGTAAGGCCTCTTGCAGCTTTTAACACATGACTCGGGCAACAGCCAGTCTAGCTCCTTGTTTAACATATCTGACCTTTTTGTAGAATATATGTCACTGAAATCAGGGCAGTCAACTAGTTTGTTGAATATTTCACCAGAATCACCAGCAACATCAAAATTAAATCCAATATTTGTAGAACTTGATGCACAATGATGCTGGTTGGTATTCCATGACATATTGTAGCTGAAACTGCTGAAATTGCACTCATTTTGTCTTTCATCAAAACGTTTTTTATGATGGATCCATTTAAAGGGTCTAGATACTCCTCCAAGATCATCTTTAATATCAGTTGTACGATAAAAACGCAGTGCATGTTCTTGAGATGAGGGTTTTGGGTAGAGAGCATGCCATTCAAAATTGAATGACCGATCATCTGACCTAGAGCTTCCTATTCGTGAGGCTGAGTAGCATAAATCTGAAGGGAGACAGTTTTCTTCAGCCAATTCTCTTTCAAGAAAATCAGAATTTTTAGACATCTTTAATTTCTTTTTTACTTCTGGACAGGGATGGACATATAAATCCTTACCACTTCTACAATCCTCCCCTGTATTCTGCTTGCTATAAAAACTATCAGTTTGGAGTTCATATTTATCATTCACAGAGAAATCTTTCTTAGGCAAGATACTTCCTAGTTTAGAGCGTCCCTTTAGAAAAGGTTTCTGCAAATCCCCATTACTATTTACATCATAACTGTACCCATCATAGTTATAACGTAAATCATCTTGAAATGACTCACTGATCACATCAGCTTCTTTAAGGAATTTTCTTCCATGTGAAGAACTTGGTTCATCAAAAGGTGCATCATTTAAATCCTTACCACTTCTATAATCCTCCCCTGTGTTCTGCTTGCTACAAAAACTATCAGTTTGGATTTCGTGTCCATCATTTACAAAGAAATCTTTCTTATGCAGGATACTTCCTAGAGAAGAGCATCCCTTTAGAAAAGGTTTCTGCAAATCCCGATTAATATTTACATCATAACTGTACCCATTGCAGTTATAATGTAAATCATCTTGAAATGCTTCACTGATCACATCAGCTTTTTTATGGAATTTTCTTCCATGTGAAGAACTCGGTGCATCAAAAGGTATACAATCATTTAAACTTTCTATAGCTGGTATTTCACCATAAAAGAAGTTATCTCCTTTCAATGAACTGCTACTATCACGCATCAGCAAACCGTTTGGCCTTCTTGTCACAGTGGATATGCACTTGGCATGTGAATCATCATCCAATAAGTTGCCAGAATAACCAGTCTGAAAAAGAGAGTCTCCTATACTTTGTTTCTCTTTGAACATCGCGGCCTCCAAGTAACCAATGGAGGTTCTAACATCTTCCCTGTTAGATTGATGATAGTCATCTTCAATTAGCCTGTCTGAAGTAGAAAAGAATAGATGTAGGCAATCCTTACGATTTTGGTTTCTAAACTTTGATATATCTGCATCAAAGATATATGACAACAGTCTTCAAATATTAAAAGAGAAAGCAAACCATTGTAGCATATAAATCATTAAAGCAATATTTTTCCGCAAAATAAGAACCTTATTTCTATCTTAAAAAATATATAAGATGAAGAAAAACCACAAATATAAATGGTTAAAAATGATCAGACTAAATTAGTGCAACTGTAAAGGAAACTATTTGATGATGAAAATTACAAACTTTACCTGATTCGTCTGAGATGATGTTGGCATATGCTTTCTTTTGTTGATCTTCTACCATGTATGCAGCTTGATTGGAGGGGGGCTCTACTACAAGAATCTCAAATAATAGAAGCATTAAAATTAGTAATTCATTGAACTATATATCAATATGATGCAGTGAGAGGGTATACCAGAAGCTATGTTTTCCTCCCAGGATTCTTTGATAACCTTCTCAACGAAGTTTAGAATAGGTGTCCAATCCTTAAAATGTGAGGGAAAAAGAGACAATCACATTTATGCGGTGTGCATGGTTGTGATAAAATAATTCATAGCAAAATTCCAATATGGGAAAAAGAAAGTTCAAACCTTCTGGTCATTGTTCTTTGGTGGAGTTAATTTATACCACCCAAAGTACATGAAGTAGAATATAAAAGCATGAAACTAGACTAGAACCTTACAAAAATCATTTATGGAAGCAAGAATGCGTTCTCACCGCATTGAAGTACTAACAAGATAAAATGAGACGTGAAAAGGGAAGCTAAGAAAAGCTATACCTTGAATTTAACATACGTTTTTGATGGCTCAAAGGCCAAATCATACTTAGATCGGGGGCAACTTAAATTCAAGAGATAAGCTAGACCCGGCTGACACCTGCTTCTCTTCTTGTTTCGGAACTCATTATCAGTATTCCATGAGTTCAGATGTTCAAACCTGATAGCCAGTTCACTCAGAAGCTTATGAATTGGGCCCTTGCAAACAAACTGCGAATTAACATCTTACCACGTTAAGGTCAACAGCAAAAATGTTTTGAAGCATTTGATTCTTTTCAGACATCAACAAGTTCACTCTACCAATTATACACTTTTTAAAACAGTATAGTCACATGGATACAGACATACTGCAGGACCTGCAAAAATGCATCAAAATTTAGGGGAGATGACCCAGAAAGAATCTACACGCAAGGGTAACACGAAAAAGACAATTTGACTTTTTACATTAGAAACATGAATCACCTTCGTATTTAAAGTGTTGCAAGGATTGGATATATATCCAGAGAGCTTTATGATATCATTCTCAACTTCTAAATAATGAAGAGAGCTTGTGACCTCTACCCCAAAGCCACTGGTTACAAGTGACAGAGGAGAAGAAGCAGAATGTGTGCAGAAGAGTTCATCCTCTCTAAATGTAAGGTATAAGAGAATGTTAGTCAACCAAAGAAAAGAATATGCAAGTTGTTTTGAACGGATATAACATACCTTTCAATATCAACAATTTTGAAGGAAATATTAGGACGCACAAGTGCAAGCCGCATTACACATTTCTTGATTGATTGCAGTACCTTATTTGGACTTCCAATATAGAGATGGAATTCACCAGTCAATCCAAAAATTTGAAACGTATTCATAGAGTTCATACAAGGTAACTACAACTTCAGAATACATATCACTTGTGTGGTAGGACAAGAGAAAAAGAACCTGGACTGTATGCATTTTCTCCGAACTGGTTGATTGTAAAATAAATCTCGGACAACAACTAAAAGATACAAGGCCTTAATTAGCAATCAAGTCATTGTGCTAGAAGGATCAGAAAAAAATTCATCATCAAGAAAAAACTTTCTATCCAGATAAATGTAAAGCATATGGGCAGAAATTGAGGATTTCTCGTTGAGAAATTATAAGAGCAAACAACTTAAATACAAGCAAAGGGAAAGATTATTTTCAAGTGGAGGAAGTAAGAAAGATTAAAATTTGTCAAATCCAGCAATCAACAAGTAGAAGATTTCACTGCATTGGCAATCAATGGTCCTAATTAACAATCATTCAATTCAATGGATGAGATTTAACAAATAAAACTGCAATCATAGCAATGTTTGTGTGTGTGAATGCAATGTCCCAGTGTCCTATGTTTTGGAAATTAATCATGTTGGAGTCTTTGGCCAGGCTGCACATCAAGAGTGGATGTCGAAGTGTATGCTTCATAGATCTCGAGCATAGCTCCAAAGTTATAATTAGTAGCAATATCAACCACTCAAAACATGCATTATCAACCAACCAACTACAAAAGACTACATGATAAACAATTGAAAATTTAGTAGCCCACAATTCAAATGGCAACTATCTTTTGTGAAAGAAAAGAGGAAGCGAAGGAAGATTGAAGAATCCCATAAACCCTAGCTAAATAAAAGCTACAAAGTTAAGTAAAGCTAATATACCTCTACCAACTAACCATGAAAAGCAGAAAATTTATGGAAATATCTGCTAAAGGATAAAAATCTTATACATGCACATACATAAAAACCAAAAGAAAAATGAGAGAGCTATAAACGACAGAATAATAATCTCAGATCTTAATTAGCTTGAATTGAAAATGCAAAGACAAAAAGAAATCAGTGCAAATAAAAGGATTTTCATGACTCTAAATCCTAGACTATCATGTAAGAACCCATTAAATTTAGGGAAAATGAAAGCCATCCAAGTATTAGTAAGCGTCATTCTCAGACATACAAGGAAAAAAGCAACTGTCAGATTCACCAAAATTACTACCTGTGGTGCCCACTTCCTTTCTATCATCATCAATGCCAAGATATAAACACTTGCACCCCTGCAGTCAATTTAGAAACGTAAACTTAAAACTTACATCGATAGAAGCTATAATATGATTCATATCTCCCTGAATAAAGCATGGGATGTTCTGCCCACCTTCAATACTTTTTGATATCCATTTGGCCTTCCATGTGTTCTTGTCACAATTTCCAGCACAGAGACATCAGAAATTGAAGCCAAAGCCTCCCCACGGAAACCGAAATTCTCACTCGTAACATTCAGGTCAACCAAATTAAGAAATTTTGATGTTGCTGCTTGTTCAGTATACATACATAACATTATCAAAGGCATCAAGGAAAGGAAACTCAAATTCATGGAAGAATAAAAAGAAGGCTCCTCTTTTCCTTTGCATGTAATATAACCTAACAAAAAGTCACTCATCATAGGTTCTTGGATCTTGTGTTAGATACATTGCAACAGACTACAATGGTCTGATCACTCTAGTTACCTTTGTTAACTAATATTTAGAATCATTAATATAAATTTCCCAAAACTGACCCCAAGGAAAACTGCATATACAAACTACAAGAATTAATGGAAATTAAATAATTTAACAGCCTACATTCACCTCCACGAAAGAAATTTGAGTAAACAACCGGCAAGGTCAATTCATAAAGAAGATTTTATCTTGTAAGTAAACTACGCATTATTACGGGGAAAATCTTAAAACAATAAAAAGTCTATTGGCGGCCTTCTAATCACAACATTTCCTTTTTACTTTTAATGAACGTGTAGACATATCATGATAGTTCTGCGTTCAGGAAACGACTACCAAAAAATGGAGCATGCAGGCACATCAAAAAAAGAAACAAAAACGAAGAAATGCATACCATATCTTTCTCCCACCAACTCAAGTCCATCTCGAGTAATTCCACTTCCTACAAACACATTTATCGAAACCATAAAGAGATACCGAAACCTAAAAGTGCCAAGTAGCTCCGAGTTTTGAGCACGAGAAACAAGCAGACGTTCATTTTTGTAAATAAAACTAATAAAAAATTACCATTATCAACTACTTTCAGATAGCATCTCCCAACACTAACAAACACCGATACCTGAAAAAAGAAACACAACTCAATCGGTATACCCAGAATTCTCGAAGCTAATGCACTTTTCACTGCTCTCTCGAGTGATACCTTTGTGGCACGAGCATCGAGGCTATTGAAAAGCAGTTCCTCCACGACGCGTGTGAAGTCGAACAGGAAAATGCCGGAACGAAGTGAGCTTCGCACTGCCTCCGGCAAAGGCTTTATGCTGGCCATCATGCTCTGCCGCTGCGATTACGATGAACACGCATGTTCTGACGCTTCACCGGCTCCTAGGGTTTCTGATCGGACGGTGACGTTTGATCGGGAAATTTTTGTCTTGCTATTTTCGAATTCTGCACTGAACGGCGGTTCGAACCTGCAGAAGTGGACGAGGAAGGTGTGCAGTTTTATATACGTTGAGGTTATGATAGTATCACCCGCGGTTATTATTTATTAATCACCTATTTATATTATTATAATATTGTAATATAGTTATAAATTAATTGTTTTAATTTTTAAGGTATTAATTTTCTTGAAATGATACATAGACAGGTCACGTTGAAAAAAATATTATAATAAAGTATAAGAGAAATTTAATAAATTTATGTTCTAAATTATCTTTTCTTAATCAATTTGAGAGAAGTGATGAATTCTTATATAACTAACTTAATTTTTTTTTTCTTATTTTTATAATATACTAAAATTTATCATGATGATGAAATCATATATTTATACTTAGTTCCTTCTTAGATTAAATTTAGATCATAATGTTTATGTGTTATGTGATCATTATTGGTTTTAGCATTTTTATAATTTGCATGTAAACTATTTAACATTAGATCACCTCCTAAATCATGTTTTAATGGATGTTTATCCTCATTGTTTGCTCTTTTTCTTTTTTAATAAGTCAATCCCCAAGCAATTGAATTACCGCTATTATTTTGACTATTATTTGGATATATTATTTATTTACTTGTTACGTTATTATATACACTTGTGTCACTATATTTGAGAGAATTCTTGACTAGGTCTTTGTGTGAAAAAGGTGAAGGAATGAATAAACAAAACAAGAGTATTCAATGGGACTATCTTAACTGTTGTATAGTACTTACTCTTTAAGCATAAATAATTTTTTATGAAATTTTTTTTTATATATATGACTGGCCAGGAAAAGAGATTTTCTTTTGTCTTAGACATGTCTCACCAAGGAAAAAAAATAAAAGAAAAAAAAATCGTTTTACTCGTGAAACTTTATTGACTCAAAAGAAAATACAATGATTTTTTCCCAAAATACATTTTATGTAGTAATTTCAGAGATGATTTACAAAATTCGTATATGAATTCTTTTTATAAAGTCTTAAGATAATCATTCAACTTTTATTTATAAATATAAGACTTGAATTTCCATATAAATAAAATGGATCCAGTGCCTTATTTTTATTACAAGTTAGGATTCTTATGTTAAGAAATAAACACTAGTTTATCTCACTTTTAAAACAATATTTATTGTATAGAATACTTTCTATCATATTTTTTAAACATTTATACTTTTTAAATTGTTCTCTCAAAATCTATACTTCATTTTTTATTAAAGTAAAGACTTCATTTTCATATTATATAAAATTGTAAAAGAATTCACCTTTTATGATAAATGCTGTGACCAAATTATTAGCTAAAAGGTCCATTGTATCAAATCCGTGCATGCTGTTTAGTAGCCCTCCATAGTCTTTCTGCTGATACCATAGTCATTATGTTAACACGTGATAATTAGAATTTTTTCTTTTTATTCTTAGAAATAATTATGAAAAAAGTGAATGCATCCCTTATTTTATTTATATATTTAATTTTCTTTTGACTACATACAAATACTATAAGCTTTTTATAAAAGGAACAATTAGTAATAAGTAACAGAACTAGACATGATGGAAGTTCGGAAATAAGGTTGAAAAATTAGTTACAGTTATTGAAAAAGGGAGAAAAAAAGGAGAAAAAAAGTAGTACAGAAGAGAGAGTTATGATGTTGAATCTGACGTAGTTGTGAGCGATTGGCGTGTGTTGGCTTGCGTGCTTGTATGTGAAAACAGAACTGATCCAAATTCTTTCACTTTCTGACATTTCTAGTAAAAATTAAAAAATAAATGCCAACACGAAACTAACAATAGAAATAAAAATGAAAAATGAAAAATCTTTGGTTTTATTTTTGCTAGCTCAGGTTCTGGATTTTCTCCCCCCACGCCTTCACCACCATTCTCACCACCTATTCTTTTTCTCTTCGCCAAAACCCTAAGCCATACGTCGCCGTTTTCCCTGGAGTGCTCCATAGGATCAGGTACTTGTGGACCTCCTTCTTTGTTTCTCCATGCTTCCAAATTCGATCCTCAAAATTCTGACCGATTCCTTGTAATTGCTTTAATCCAGATTCAACTTTTGATTCATTTTTTTCTCAATTTAATTGGAAACGTATAGAATTAAATGTATGTGTGTGAATGAATACGAAACTATGCTCATCTTGCTGCTTTCATTATATCTCTCCTCTGAATTCTAATTGCTTTTGCTATCTGCAGAATCCACGTGCCAGCTTTTTGGTTTGTTAACGGCTTTTTGTTTTTGTTGTTTTGTTTCCGTTTTCATAATTGAGATGAGTTGAATCGATTGTGTTAGATTTTTTATTTTTTTATTTTTCTGGTTAGGAACTGAAGCGTTGAATGGAAAAATATGACGGTGATGAATTGAATTTTCATTTCCAGAGCCCCAAGCTAGGCTCTTGTAGGGTTTGTTGAGAATCTTGTAGTTTTTTTTTTTAATTCTTCTTTTGATCGGTGATGTGGAGCTGGATTTGACAGTTAGATCGACGCTGAAGAGGAAATCATTTGATTCTGAATGGATTTGGAATGCCTGTGAAGATTTGTTCGTTGTTTTCTGAGAAGGATTGAATTGAATTTTACCAGAGGAGTATGGAGAATGTGTGTGATGTCAATCACTTGGATGCTGATGTTCTTTTGCCTCCACGTAAGCGTCTTCTTGCTGGATTGAAAAAACAGAGCTCAGATGGTGATGCTGCAGCATCTCCATCTCTGGTTGTTGCTTCTTGTGCTACAGTTTCCGAGGCATCACCATCTTCCTGTTCCGTTGAATTTGAAGCCAGGCTTAGGAATTTGTTGAGTTCTCATCCCACTAACCCTAACCTTACCCCTGAGGAGGTTGTGGAGGCTTCAAAGGCTGAAGCAGTGGCTGCAGTGAAAGCTGCAAAGGCTGCAAGAGCTGCAGCTGAGGAAAAGGCCGAGATTGCTGCAAAAGCAGTCGCAGCTGCCAAGAGAGCTTTGGATTTGATCGCCTCTTTCTCTGAAGAGGCAATGAGTGGCAAGGAAAGAAATCCTAAGAAGAACAAGCTCAAGAAGCATCTCCCAGTTCATTTCTTGTACAAAAAATACCAACAAATTGAAAACTGTGGGACAGATGAAGAATTGGCCCGGAAGTTGCATCGGGCCATGAACAGCTCTCCAAGAATCTCAAAGAATTCTCCAAATTCAGACTCAAAAGGCAGGAAATACAAAAAGCCTAAGAACTTTTCAAGCTTTGAAACGACTCAGGTTTCTGATTCCCATACCGTAACTGGACAGGATTTCTTATCTGTGAACAATGGGCATGCAGTGGTGGGTAAGATTGATTCTGAAGGCTCCGTTCAAGAAGCGTGTTCAAGCAAGGAAGATAAGAAGGGATTCAGATATGATAGATCTAGCCAAATGGAGGTAATAGATAATGGGGAAGCAGAGTCAAGTCAGTCAAAGGAGAAAAATTCAGAAGATTTGTCTTCTGTAGGTAAGAAGAGAGGAAGGGTGAAACTAAAGAAGTTGCCCTTAAGCATTTGCACTTCCAAAGATAGGGCTCAGCCAAAGGAAGGTGTGAGAGCTAGAAGTGCTCCATTGACTGAAATGAATGCAGGTAACCATGTTGGTAATAAAGCTTTGTTTCCAATGGAGTCATCCACTGACAGAGTGATGCCAATGGAGGCTACATCAACATGCAAATGCCAGGAGTTCAAGACACCTGCTTGTATCAAACAGAGTAAAGCTGTGCAATCATAATATTCAGATTAAATTGAGATAACTGGGGGCTAGAAACTACTATTACAGAAGTTGATAGCTGAGGTAGAAACCATCAAGTTTTTTTTACATATATGTCCTTTTTTCTTCATCTTTGGTTTTGTAATGAATTTGAACTTACTTAATGTAAATTTAGATTTTTAGCTGTTTGCATAACTTCTTTGGTTTAAGTTGTATGTCAGGATAATTTACAGCAAAGTTCGAGTTTAGTTAGGAAGATGCCATGAATTGAACAGCTTTACCATTATGCTGTTTATTTCATCCCGCATTTGTATTGAGAATAAAAAGAGAACCTGTGGTCTTCTATTTAAGGTATTAGCTTATCTGTGTATGTTAAAATGTTGTAAATGCTGATGATGTTCTCCTCTTGCTCAGTTATTATTGTTGAGATTTTCTATGTGTGAAAACTTGGAAAGACTTAATATTAATTTTAATTATTTTTAATTAATATTTTACCATCTAAATAATTCTGACTTCTTAAAATAATAATTTTCTTATTAATTATGTAAATATTATTTTCTTTTATATTTACTTTAAATTTAGTATTATCTGATAAAAAAAGTTTAAAACCAACATTTTTCACGAGATAATTAATTATAAAAAAAAAAACTTACAATTTTATAGAAGTGCTATACTATTCCTATATAATAGTTTTTTTAAGGAAATTTCATTCCTTCTTATTTATAAGCCTGTATTTATTAGTTCTAACATAATAATTAATTATATTTCTAATAAAAAACTGCTCGGTTATATTATCCTCTGAAAGGAAGCATAAATACTTTTCAGCATTAAATGTGTAAGTTATGAAACCTTTACTTCAAAAACTTTTGGGAAATTTATTTAGTACATATTTTTTATGATGCTGTCACTTGCAGTAAATGTTATTCGGTGATTGCAAGTATTTAATAAAATTGCATTTATAATAATATGATCCACCAACCGATGTTGTTTCCATTCTTCTGACAGCTACTGGTGGATTTGTTTACTCAGTGGCATTGAATGATAAAATATTGGCAATTTGTTTACTTGATTTAGAGGGAAATTATATTATATTATTGGGTAAAGGTAAAAAATGGAGTTCTTGCTCTTATTTTTACTGTTTTGCTTTTATTCACCTTTCTTCCTACCAATCTTTTTTTCATTGCACCACTATTCACTCGTGGTGTTAAAACTTGTCTAACATTACATTTGGATTTGGCTGCACTTTCTTTTTTATTCCAACGGAACTTGAATTTGATACTTATAACTACATTGATGGCTAAACTTAAAATTTGGGCAATTTGATGTATAAATAAAATGAATAAATTTATGCATTTTATATAGTTAAGTAAAACTTTTCAGAACTATTAAATTAAAGTATGCATTACATATAACTCTAAAAAAACTCTATCAATACGAATACTATGTTATTTAAATTATATTAATTAGAATTGGGATAATTCAAATGAAAATTAAATTCAGCTCATAAAATATACTGAATCTTCCTTTCTATTTTAATTGGAAACAATCACATTATTTTCTGCTTAAATAATTATAAAAAATTTTAAAAATATTTACTCCTTCCCATTTTTTAAAGGATAGTACTTTTAAAAGAGTTTTATTTTTATTTAACTATTATTTTAAAGTTCAAAATAATAACAATTATTATTTGATTATTTTTCACCCAATCTTAAATTAACTTTCATATATATTATTGTAATGTAAAAATTAAAATATAAATCTTACAAATATTTTCTTAAAGTCATAAAAATTTATTACTTTTTTATTTGTCCAAAAAGAAAATCTTAAACTACATTAAAAGTATAGAACGAGTAACTATTGTGTTTTGTAACCCAAAACCAATGTCATGTTTCCAAATAAGCAATTGTGAAATTGACTTTGATTAAAATTAACTTTAGAGTAAGCTAGCTTAGGTTTGAATGCTTTTGTTATATATATATATATACTATTTGGAAAATACATGTATCGCTCATGTATATTAATAATCTTACTGTAAAGCATTCAATATTACCATTAAATGCATAGTTCAGTTAGTGTAATAACAATGTCAAAAAATATTTAATAATAATAAATGCAAGGCTGATTTTTTTTCTATATTAGTCTGAATCTTTTATATATTTTTTTTATTTTTCTTCTCTTCTATTACTTGTTTTTATTTTTGAAGTCAAACTCTTTTTTTTGGTCAATTAAAAAGTGACCAGTATTCATTAAAATTTGAATAGGAGTAAGTTTTTCTTTTTATTTCAAAATCTTCACACTCTTCCTCTTTTAAATTTTATTAGTGAGTATTTTTAAGGTTTTATCAGTTTTGTTAATTATTAATGTTATTCTTTCAATTTCTTTATATTTCAATAAATGATTTGATTATCTTTCCTTGTACTTTTATGAGTTTAGTGTGATTTTAAATATTTTTTTCTTGTTGCATGAAAAGCAAACAACTATTAAATAAAAGGAAATATTTTAAATTATGAATAAACAACAAATTATACAATAATATAAAAATAAAATAAAAAATAAAACATGACATATAATAAACTTATTGTTGTTTATGCAATAGTTTATACAATTATATTTTTTATTTCTTTACCATATCATTAATTATATTTTATTTTTCTCTTCTATTAAAATATTATATGAATAACAGTTCTCATGGAATAAATGATACAATGGAAAAACACAAATTTTAATTTATACTATATTATATAAATGATTGTAAAAGTCATTATGAATAGAATTTAATAATCATCCACACTATATAACCACTTGATACTGCTAATCACATGTTATTATTGATATCATCTCAAGATAATTATTATAAAAATTAATTATTATTAGTTGTTGATAGAAAATCCTTTCTTAATATACTTACGTATTAATATATTATAAAAATTGAAATTATCATGGATAAATTTGTCAGCTAACATCTAGAATTCGTCAATAATTCGTATACGATGAATTATCCATTGACGAACGAAAATTCGTCAGTATATTATTATTAATATTATTATTATAAATATTATTATTATTAATATGATTATTATTATTATTATATTTATAATAAAAATATTATAAATATTCTAAAAAGATTACTATTATTATTATTATTATAAATATTAATATTATTATCATTATAAATATTATTATTATTATTATTATAAATATTGTTATTATAAATATTATTTTATTATATATATTATTATTATTATAAATGTCATTATTATTATAAATATTATTATTATCATTATTTTATTTATATTATTGTTGTTAGTATTTTAAGTATTATCGACGAATTGAAATTGTCAATAAATTCATGGTTAATTATTTATGATTAATTTGGTGGTAATTGTAAATTTATTGTTCGTAATCATACGCATATTAAATCTTTCTATAAATTAACTATAAAATTTTTCGTCACATTTTACAGATAAGATTTCATTGATAATTTTTCGTCCATATTTTAAGCTTTTTTTATAGTGATAGAATTATTTAATTTTATTAATTTTGTCAATTTTTTTTAAAATGTAATATTAATAAATAATTTTTAATTCTTTTATCATTATTTATAAATGAAGAATATATACTCGTAATATTTTAATAAATATAAATAAAAATTAAGAAATATCTTATAATTATCTATTTTTATAACATATTTCATAATAAAAATATGAAGGAGGATCGTTAATATAAAGTTATAATATGTAATCATTATAATTATATGAACCTACAACTTTTCTAGAGGTTACTACTATAACATATTGTCTTTTGTAGATGAAAGAAACATTCAGTTATTCAACTCAATGAATTCAATGTTAGTTAGTTATCTATTTCTTAAAAAAAAAAAAATATTAATAGAATTGTTGACAAATAAAAAGTCAAATTAGTTGCAAAGGAATTTAATCAAATTCATGGGTTTTAATTTTTTGAAATTATTTTTTCTAGTATTTTACATGTTATTATCATAATTATTCTTAGTGTTATGTTATGCTTCTCTCAATGATAATTTTGAATAAATTGTGTATATGTTTCAATTTCTCAACATTTATCTTTGGTTTACAAACTTAAGTCATCTATGGTTTAAACAAACATTTAGAATAAATGTGGTCCTTCGCTATTTATCTAATAGCATAACTCTCATATTGTTCACCTATTAATATATGTTATTGTTATCACTAACATCTCTGTATCTCTTATTCAAAAACTCACTTAATTTTTCTCTCAAGCAACTAGGTAAAATTCACTACTTATTTATAAGTAGTCAAACCAACTATCTTTCTTATAAGATTATTGCAATTACTCAAAGTAAATATTTAGAGACTTTTTTTTCATAAATAAAGATGACTGAAGCTGGACATATATAATCTCTTATGGTCTTATCTAGAAAACTATCTAAAACAAGATAAGATTTAGTTTTTGATATTACTATGTACAAATAAGTAGTTGGAGCTTTGCATATGCTACTTTTACAATACTTGAAATTATTTGTGTTGTTAAGAAAGCATGTCAAACCTTTTTCATCTAATTGTTTTGAACTTCTTGGGAGCAAATTTAATATATAGGATTTTTTTTTATAAAAAAATTTCTCTTATTATTTAATTCTCATACTTTTTCACGCTCAAGTAAAAATATAAATATATAAGTGAATATGAGATTTGAGTAAGTATTTCTTATGAAATTGTTATGTATTTACATATTCTTTTAACGTGAACTGGGATATTCAAATCTATTTAAATTAGATATATTGATTATTAAATATTT
>Ga0209700_105600_pt1 | contig 20898 bp, 9 predicted proteins | sample SiratroredBW_FD_187528 | JGI IMG/M metagenome (GOLD analysis project Ga0209700, IMG submission 187528) | Root nodule microbial communities of legume samples collected from California, USA - Siratro red BW (SPAdes) (version 2) | ecosystem: Host-associated > Plants > Roots > Nodule | place: USA... | reverse complement strand
TTTATTTTGATTGAATCACTTTGACCATGTGTTACTGGATTCCTTCTTCACTTATGTCAAGGTTCTTTGCCAATCAATCTCGAACACACTCACACCAAATCAAGACCAAAATCCAATTGCTTGCTTACTGTCATTGCTTAGCTGAACTTGTCTTGTAAGGCTTCATCAAATCCATTTAGTATTGTGAGAATACTAACAAGCCATATTGCCATCTTGTAGGGAGTATATTAGGCTTTAATTAGGGTCATTATTGGACCAATGTTTTTTGTTGGACTTGTATTTGGGCCTTGTGATAGGAAGAAAGTCAAGGCATCAGGTTACCTAGGATTTACATTGAGCTTTGCACAAGCCCATTTGCAAACCCTAGGTGACTTAGGGTTACGCCCTGCGTGCTCAAAGCTTGCAATTCAGCACATGTTCAATGTGCAATCTAGGCTAGTGACATCGTTAACTTATTTTTGCTAGTGATGGCAAGCGCACCAATAGCAATGTAACGAAAAATAAAATTATCATTCTTTTCAAAAGAATTTATGCAATATAAAAAATAACTACAATTATAATATAAGAGGAGGAATGGGATTTATCTTACCTCAACAGAGCCAAGCTATTATCATGAGCCATATTGCCATCTTGTAGGGAGTATATTATGCTTTAATTAGGGCCATTATTGGACCAATGTTTTTTGTTGGACTTGTATTTGGGCCTTGTGATAGGAAGAAAGTCAAGGCATCAAGTTACCTAGGGTTTACTTTGGACTTTGCACAAGCCCATTTGCAAACCCTAGGTGACTTAGGGTTACACCATGCGCGCTCAAAGCTTGCAATTCAGCACATGTTCAATGTGCAATCTAGGCTAGTGACATTGTTAACTTATTTTTGCTAATGATGGCAAGCGCACCAGTCGCAATGTAACGAATAATAAAATTATCATTCTTTCAAAAGGATTTATGCAATATAAAAAATAACTACAATTATAATATACGAGGAGGAATGGGATTTATCTTACCTCAACAGAGCCAAGCTATTATCATGAGACATATTGTCATCTTGTAGGGAGTATATTAGGCTTTAATTTGGGCCATTATTGGACCAATGTTTTTTGTTGGACTTGTATTTGGGCCTTGTGATAGGAAGAAAGTCAAGGCATCAAGTTACCTAGGGTTTACTTTGGACTTTGCACAAGCCCATTTGCAAACCCTAGGTGACTTAGGGTTACACCATGCGCGCTCAAAGCTTGCAATTCAGCACATGTTCAATGTGCAATCTAGGCTAGTGACATTGTTAACTTATTTTTGCTAATGATGGCAAGCGCACCAGTCGCAATGTAACGAATAATAAAATTATCATTCTTTCAAAAGGATTTATGCAATATAAAAAATAACTACAATTATAATATACGAGGAGGAATGGGATTTATCTTACCTCAACAGAGCCAAGCTATTATCATGAGACATATTGTCATCTTGTAGGGAGTATATTAGGCTTTAATTTGGGCCATTATTGGACCAATGTTTTTTGTTGGACTTGTATTTGGGCCTTGTGATAGGAAGAAAGTCAAGACATCAAGTTACGTAGGGTTTACATTGGGCTTTGCACAAGCCCATTTGCAAACCCTAGGTGACTTACGATTACACCATGCGCGCTTAAAGCTTGCAATTCAACACATGTTCAATGTGCAGTCTAGGCTAGTACCATATGGAATCTGATCCACCAAGTATCTATTGTCAAGTATCAACCACCTATAAGCTACTCTAGATTTGAATTCAAATTTTTCGGTAGGAAATTTGACGCGTCCTTGGCTGACCATAAATAGAGGTGATATGCTGCCAAATTGTTCAACCACTATTGTTTAATTAAACTCCCTCGAGGTTAGCCATTTTAGGAACTAGCCTAGGCCTTTCATAGATAGTTGGCTGAACCTCTATCTCCACTCTCTTCATCTAGATCATCTTGTCACCACCATGAGAATTATCTCACATTCCAAGCTTCTACAACTCCCTTTTAATTTCACCAATTGAAATCTTCAAACAAAGGAGCTACACGGAGTGCCATCAAAATGAGTGTTGTTGGTTCAAACATTTATCAAATGCTTACAAAACTGAAGGACTTTGTATCATCAAGTAAGACACTAGAAAGGTATTCATTGTTTACTATAATTGTTTGATTATATATATATATATATATATATATATATCTGTGTGTGTGTGTGTGTGTGTGCGCGCGCGCGCGCACACACGTGCATGTGTGTGTATATGTGCGTGTGTGCATGTGTGTTCTTTTGCTTGTACAAAAGTGTTTAATGTTTACTTTAAACACACATGTTATTCTTTTTCTCATATACATATATGTTAAGCCAAGATAAATATATTTTTATATTTTCTAATCGACAAATGGACACACGGTATGACAATGCAAGTTCTACGAGTGTGGAGGATAAACCCATTATAGAGATATCATTGACGAATTTAGTAAAGAGGAGGATAATGATTAGTTTTCATATCCTTAGAAGATGACAATTTAGCGATATCATCTAACCAAAAAATTCAATATAGTCAATATCGCGTTTAGAGTGACTATGATTATGCTAAATAAATGTGTTTTCACTTAAAAGAGGTAAAGTTATTAAGTAATACCACATTAACTAATACCATATTGGTTGATGCATGTTTCACTACAAGAAAATCACTAAATAGTAACTAATTTAGAGACAAAATATATTAACTAATTTAGAAACCAAAATCAATTAATCATTATATTAATTAATTTCAATACTATTTTATAAACTAAAAAATATTGGTATCTAATTTGGTCAATTTGATTCTGTTTGGAGATTAAATGAATAATATATTTGTCAATTGATGAAGAACTCATTATTACATGAACTCTTAACCTGCATTTTATCTTCTTACTCTTATCTTTTAAATTTTTGTTTAAACAAATACAACCCTTTTTAACTATTCTTATTAACTATTGTTTTTAATTGTAGACAATATTTAGAATCTATCTTATTGAATCTATAATTGAATTTGTAGGGTGATAACTTAAGGTTAATTGACCCTAACTATGCTTAATTTCTATCTACATCTTTTGCAGTAGACGATCCATTAGACATCTTACGACTTGAATACTTTTATTTGGTTGAAATGACATCAATCGAGAACCTATGTTGAAGGGTTGTTTCACCAAACCATTTATCCTCCCAAAATTTAAATTTGTTACTTAATCATACTTTCCAATTCACATTATTATCAATCTAGTTGCCATTTTGTCCTTCCTCACTCACTTTGTATACATCACTCTACAACCATGGTTCATGCTTCATTATGTTATTCTCCTTGCATCCTCCCCTTCCTCCATACTTAGACTCTAGAATATCCTTCCACATACCCTTTTTTTCCACTCCTACTCTTCACTTCCATTTAGCTAGTACGACCATATTAAACTTTCCTATGTCTTTGATGCCTAGCCCTCCCTCTTCCTTTGGCTTACATAGGTTTTACCTTTTAATCCAAGTTATTTTTTTTTCTTTTTAAACCCCATCTCCAAAGGAAATTTCTTTGTATATTCATAATTTCTTGGCATACAACTATGGGTTCTTTAAAAAGGGATAAGTAGAACAATGGTAAGATTTAATAAGACAAATTTGGCCAACAAAAGTTAAAAATGTACCTTTTCGTCTTGTAAGTTCAGTTCTAACCTTGTCTAGCATGTGCTGCCAAAATTCTTTCTTCCTTGGGTTGCCCTTGACAAGTCATTATTTTCCCTTATTTACTTATCTTTCTATGCCTGTTTTGATTAGTGATTTATGCTTAACTACCTATTATTTTTGCAATTTCACTGTTTGGGCTTCATTTACCAGAAATTTGTAATTTTATTTAATTTGGATTTTTTGAGCTAATTTTATTATTATTATTTTCAAGGCAGCTTGGAATTTTACTGGGCTTGGAAATTAACTCTGGAATTGAAGAGGAGTTGCCACATTATCACTTTTTTATTTTCAGTTGGACCAGAGTTGAAAAATTTTGGGCCCATAGGTTTAGTGTTGAGGGCTGACCTATGTTTAGCCGTCCATTAAAGGAGGTAAAGTGTAGACAGTTTTGGATTCTTTGCTTTTGGGATTCAGTTCGTTCTCTCTTTGTCTCTCTGGAAAAACCGGTTTTGTATTTATTTTCTCTGCAATTATGTTCTGTTTTTGTGTCAATTCAATTTTGTTCCTATTTCAATTATGTTCCTGTTTCAATTCCGTTTTGCTTTTAATCTTCGTTTGTTTCATTTGAATTTAATGGAAGCTTAATTTATAAGATTATCCTTTTGATTCAGATTGCGATGAAGCTTTGAGGTTGTTGTTGTGTTGTTTTTGCTCTCTTCTTCTCTTAACTCTTCATCATTTTATTTCTGTGCTTAATACTTTTACTGGTTCATGCTTAATGTTTCGGTTAATATGAAATTCGTGTCTTTGTTCATGCTTAATGGAGCGAGTCAAGGGTTGTTGGGATGGAATAAATGATGTATGTGAATGCTTAATTTGCATTAGGAAAACTTGTGTTAATTCTCGCTTAGTTAATTAATTCGGGTTGGAATTAGGGTTCAATAAGTTGAGCATGAATTTCTATATCCTGTGATAAGCGACTGCAATCTAATCAAGAGAGTAATCTAATTCGGTTAAGGGAATCTAATTCGGTTATTGGTTTTTTATTTTATTAAATTTAATTATTTCACAAAACTCCCTCTTCTCTGTGTGTTTAATCCTTTGACAGAAAACTAGGTCCTTGGGAGACGACCTAAGAGTCACTTCCTAGTATTGTATTTAACTGCATTAATTTGACCGGATATGGCTTCGCTCAGCCCCTAATATGTAATTCTAGGAATTTAAAGGGATTGTCATTTGCTTGCAATTTAGAATCTTAGAGAACCTTTCCAGTTCATCCCTCTCTACACCCACAACACATGTCATGATTTTGTAAAAATTTACCCTTAGGCTTGATGCTAGCTCAAAACATCCCAGAATACTTTTATGGTCAAGACATTTTGGTACTTGGCTTCATACACAAACAATGTGTCATCAGTGAAATGTAGGATATTAACCTCAATTTCATTTTTTCCTATTTTCACTGCATCAAGCATTTTTTTCTTAGTTGTTTTTCTAACCATCTTAGCTAAACCTTCAAGAACTATTAAAAATAAGAATGAGGTCATAAGATCCCCCTGTTTTAGTCCTCTTATTAGCTTAAACTCCTAAGTTAGGCTCCTATTGACTAACACAAAGATTGTGAAAGATTCCATACACCCCTTTATCCATCCAATCCATTTGCTAATAAAGTCTAATCTACTCATCATATAATACATGAATTCCCATCTCATTGAATCATAGGGTTTTTCATATATAATCTCTATTCTTACTGCCCTTTTCTTTTCCTGCCTAATAATACAGTTTACTACTTCGTTGGTTACCAAGGTACTATCCAAAAGAGCTCTTCCTTAATGAAAGTTAATTAAGAGCTATTTATGATTCCAAGGAGTACTTTCTTAATTCTATTTCACATTACTCTAGTTATTATCTTATATAGCGCCTGCACTAAGGATACAGGTTTATATTGTTTTAGCCTTATTGAATCATTTATTTTTGGCACTAAAGTTATGAATAAAGCGTTGCGGTCCCTCAATATGTTGCCAAAACACTCATAGTAATTGGTAACTTGGATTATATCATACTTTAGAAACTCCCAGCTACTCTTAATGAAATTAAAGTTGAATTTGTCTAGTTGAAGGGTCTTTGATTCTTCACATTGCCATACTACTTCCCTAATTTTAGACTCTGTGATATGACTAGTAAACGTTGTGTTGTCATCCAACGTCAAGGATGAAAACTCAATGTTTCCAAACCTAATCTTAAAGTTATTAGATGCAGTGAAGTAATTTAAATTCATTCTTTATCGTCTTTACCGTGTTTGGTTCCTCACACCAATTGCCATATATTATCACTAGTTTTATCTCATTTTAGATCTTCTTTATCTAATCATTGAGTGATAGAATTTAAAGTTGGTATCTAGTGACATACGACTCATCCACCTTAGTTATAGAATAAAGATGTCAAAAAATTAGAGACTTGATCAAAAGCTTTCCAGGATATTGGTCTACTTAGGCCTTCAAACAATATTTCGAGCCCGAGTTCACCTTTGAGGAGATTATTCTAGAGAACACAAAGCATTAAGAAAAAGACCTTTATTTGTAAAATTATTTAGAGTAGTTTAGAATAATTTTGGGTCATGTATTTGGGCTAAAAAGAATAAGGTTTGGGTCTTGTATTTGGATCCTGAGTAAACTAGGATTAGAATATGAAAATAAAGTTTATCTATGGTTACAATTGGTCTTCTCTAAGCGCTTCACACCATGCAATTCACTAAAAAGGTGCTACACATGAGACAAAGAGTGGGTAGCTTGACTTGCCACATGTCACGCTCTTATTGGCTATACTAGATTTAGGGTTAATGATTTTGAATTTGAATTTTTGGGTCCTTTTTAGGTAGATCCTAACACTATAAAGAAGTGTGCTAGTCCCTTACAAAAGCAACTTGGAATGAGTGATGAGATTATGTTAAAATTCAGCTTCACTTGTTCCTGAGTTCCTCTTTAGGTTAGACTCCTCTTCTAGCTTCTAACCTAGACACCATCCCATCCTAGATCAAACACCACCAGTTCACTTCTTGCTTCCATGAAATTCTCACTTCCTTGATAGCATTTGCAACCTTCTTCCATCCTCTATCTAAAGAAAACTCCAACTTCATGAAAGAGAGAAGCACAAGGCTATTAGTATCTCCCAATCCTAGCCAACCAACTCTCACATTTTGCTTCAAGCCTAAATCCAACTTATTATTTACCAATCTTAGTTGAATGAATAATTCCATTCTTTTTAATCCCATTTCTTCATCTAGGTTACTTTCATAATTATAACTATCCAACTTTCCAATTTTCTTAATGATTTGCTACTTAGATGTATTCATAAACACAAATTCTTCTCTGTTCCATATCTTAAGGTCACTTTTCATATTTTTTCATCTTTTCTTTGACAACAAACATGTCATTACCCTATACATTGTAGGAGTTTCATATCTATTTTACAATATTACTAAATCCTGCAACATTATGTCAAACATCTAATGATCTAAAAAGGTTTTGATCTCCAATCTATCATTGCTCTTTTCAAAACTAAAGCAAAATGCTGTGACACCTGCCTATCTTGAATGTATTATTTACTTCCTGCCCAATTTTGCAGCCATTCATTTCAAACTAATACTTTGTCTAACCTACTTTTTGGTATTCCATTATACTTCCTACAACTATTACCGCATCAAACAATATATTTTTATCTATGAATTCATTGAAACATCTCATTTCTCTTTTGTTACAACCCCTCTCATTCAATTTTCTCCTCTCATTTATTATTCGAACATCATTAAAGTCACCGAGTCAGATACTATGTTTTACATGTTTTTACCTGTCTTATTGTTGTTGTTAGTCCTTTCCACGTATCTAACTTTTTCTCTCTATGTTACAGGATGAGTATACATTCACGACTATTGTTGGTGTTTTCTTTTCCTTAGCATACTAACGTATGACCACTATAAAACCTTACCAGTGATATACTTATCACAGTTAAATGCCTTTATGCCTCACAGTCAAAATACCCTCTGCACCATTTTCTGTCTCCAAGTGTATCCATTCTGCTATCTCCCCATAAAGAATAACATTTTGCATCATGTATTGATGCTAATTTAGTTTCCTAGATACAGTTCTTTTCAACCCTTTCTTTGAAATTAATTCCTAAACTCCGAATATTTACACTAATGATTTTTATAGTGATCACTCTCTTTGTTCCCCTCCTCTCTACTTCTTCAGTTTCCATATTTCTACTTCCCTAAGGATACTCCTATTTGTTTACCAAATTCTCCTAAGTTGATTGCTTTTTATACTTCTATTTTTTTTTTTATCTAAAAGAGTCTATTGTAATTGTTAATATTTTCATCAGATATAAAATTACATAAGATATGGATGACTAACCTCCTTTTTCTCCTGTGCGCAGCTTGGTTTCCCTCAATTTGAATATTTAGTAGTTTTCTTCCATAATTGTCGTTAGTAAGAGAGATTTTATGAACTGAATTATATAATTTGTTTAATTCGAACCTTCAAATAAACACATCTTCAAATAATCTAAGCAACTAATAATGTAAGTAAGAGAAAACAACTACAACACATAAATTATGAATTGTTCGGAATTTTGGATAGCTTGAAGCTACTATTGGTTGTGTAAGAGGAGGAAAAGAAGAAGTAAAAAATTCATTGAATTTCAATTTGATTGGCATAGAGGAGTCACATGGGCGCATGAGACATGAAAGCATAGTTTTCTTTGGAAATAGGTATTCTGTTCCTTTGGTGTGCCTCATACCTAAAAGAAGAGCCAGCTTAAGGTTTGGTGAACAACTTCCAAGACACACTAGGATTTTTGTCCCTTGGAAGCCCACAAATAACCAAATCTTATGACAAACTGTTCTCGACAATGTTTTGAAAAACAAACCAAATACTGATCTGATGCTTACTCTTAAAATTTAGAAGGGTGTTTGAATTGTCAATACTCATAAGTATTGATTTATGATTTTATAATTTTAATGTAATGAATTTGATTGGAATGAAGGATAGTGTGAAGATTTTCTTTTTACATTTGGAAGCATGTTTACGATTTTAGGGAGGGTAATTTGTTGATGAATAAAAGTTATTATCTAGGATATGGAAATAAAAGTTGAAATGTTAAAATTACAAAATTTAAACGTATCATTTTATTTTTTGAAAAAATTATTTAGAAGTGAAAAGAAGTTAAAAATCAAATAACAAAGGAGAATTAACAAGCTGATATTCAAAATATGAAAGAAATAGAGAAAAATAAGTTACAAAAAGTATTTTCGTAAGAAGAAACATGAAGTATTTTCTTTTCTTTTTTTAAGCGAAGAGATGTATTTCCACATTCTTAAATGCATGTCGATTGCCACTATTTATAATTGTTATCTAATAATAAATAATTATATATTATATATCATAAAATTATCAATTTTATAAAAAATATTTTAAAAGTTAGATATAAGATTATTTTAATAAGCTAACTATTAGGTATTCAATGTCCATTTACTTGGAGAATTCGAAGGAAAAACATAGGGAAGAACTCAAACAATGAGAACAGAGTCAATCCACATAAGGAATGACACCACTTCCAATCTAAAACCTTAAGACATTAGGTCTATGAGTCTTCTTCCTTATATATTATTCAACTTTCTCATTTTTACCTAATGTAAAACTAGACTCGTACTTGAATACCTAATACTAACAACATCAAATCTTGACACTGTTAATATGAACAACAACTATAAACAACAACTATAATTAATTAAATATATTTTGATATCATTGAAGAATGATTATTTTTATTCGTGTAATATATGATAAGTGTTAAATCATATTAAAGAGGAATTTTAAATGTATAAATTATATTGTAATTTAGGTTTATATTAAAAATATTGTTTAATGCATAAATGAAATGTTTAATTTACAAAAAGAAATTCATAATAATTTATACATTTCTACTTATATAAAAACAATTATTTTTCGTTATATGTGTTTGGTAAAATGGAGAAGAGGGAGGGAGAGAAAATTCACATAGTGTTTGTTTCGGAAAAAGGAAAGAAGAAATAATATAAACACGTAGAATTGATTATATTATTTCTCACCCTAATTTTTTCCACTTACTTTTACCTACTAAATGTCTAAACATTTAATTTTAATTTATTTATTTTTCTCTCGAAATCAAACGCATTAGTTTCATATTGATGAGGGGTAGCTTTTACTAGACGGAGTTTCGTGTCACTTTTACTGTTGTTTTCTGTGTAACGAAGAAAAAAAAAATCCAATTATTACAAAATAAAGTTGAATATTCTTTTATATTTTCACCTGTAATATGATTCTAAAATAATTATTATAAATTTAGTAAAGTTACTACAAATTGCACTCCTGATTGCATAGTTAAAATAACTTCTGTTTTTACATTTTCTGTTCATATGAGATTTTTCTTTTCAAATTATGGCAGAGATATTTTTTATCAATAAGCTGAACTGCTTTGATTGGTTAAATTAATTAATTTTATAGTGCCTTATAGTTAAATAAGGCAATACTTAAAAACAAGGTAATAAATATTTTAAGATAACTAATGAAGAAATAAAAAAATTGATTCAACGAAATAAAAAGTATATATTTTTATTAAAAAATAAAAATATATATCTATATAGTAAAAGATATTGACCTGCATAGAGTCGTCTAAGTAGCTTCTTCCCTACGTGATGTTTCCAACATGGATCCTCAGTTGCAGTACTATGCCTTATTATCCTAAACTTGTAGCTCATCCCTTTAACATTCAGATCTACTTAGCTAAGATATATACTACTGTGCCAGTTCTGCATAACTAAGATTGTGAATAATTTAATTTCACTTTACCACTGCCTCCACGCCCTTACCTGTCACCTTTATCCAACGCCTTCATATCCTGCCTGATGCACATTCTCACTGTTTCAGGTTTAGAACTGTATTCACGCACCAATCTAAAAAATAGGGAAAATTGACTTTGGAGTGCGATGATTTGTTCATATCCAAGTTTTGGATTGTGCTTCACTAAATATTTACAAGGGTTTTGTACTACAATGATGTAATTTCTTCACAATATTATAAAAATGACTATTTATTTTTATTTATGAAAATTGATAGAACACACTTTTGGTCTTGCAAAGGTTGGCTCCGTCATGGCACAGCTGCAAACGGGAGCATTGAAGTTGTTGTGTATAAAGAAGTAGATTTTAAACTTAACTCAACCTTACAAAATCGGCTTCTAAGGTGAGATTTGCATTCACTTGTAAATTATTGAAAAGTCTAATCTCCAGGTCGACGTGAGATTTTCAACATACCTCTCACGCCGAGACTCCTCAACTCGAGCGTGAAACTTATATGTAAGGGTGGTTCTGTAGCGGGTGGGTCGATAGACTCAATTACATTGTTGGAATAGACTCTAATACCATATAAAGAAGTGGACTTTAAGTATAACTCAACCTTATAAAACCACCGGCTTATAAGGTGAGGTTTGCACCCACTTATAAACTATTAAAAGGCCTTATCTATAGTCGATTTAGGATTTCCAACATTGTGACATATGTAAATGACGGTGGAAAGAATGCCACGAGATAATTGAAATCGTGTCACTATGCGACTATTTCAATAAACCACGAGATAATTAAAATTGTGTCATCGTTTAGCGATTTCAAGAGATAATGTAAAAGCTAAAATTGTGTCATCGTATGTGATGATTTCTATTCATCAGGAAAATCGCGTTGATGTCATACGATTTCTTCATTCAAAGATACGACTTACTCATTTGTATAGATAAAAGAAACTTACTTATTTTTGTAATATCGTGAAAAGAATTATATCATAACAAGGCAAAACCCTATCTCATTTCACATCTTGTTTAATTAAAAAAAAACTAAGGATGACAAAATATAGGTTGGAAATTCATTCTGACCTGCTTGTTGGCAGAAGGACAATCAGCCCTCACAAAAATTACAGTATAGTTTTGTTAGTTAGTCTCATATAATAATTAACTAATAAATATTACATATTATTGACAATAAAATTTAAATAACCTAAATAAACATAATATTTAACATCTACATCAAATAACCATATTAAAATCAACTCTATCTTTCATCAACGAAGAATCATAAAAAATAAATTATTACCTAAGCTACTAAAAACTATCCTAATTAATCATCATTTTTCTTGATCTTGAAAAACATTATTATTAAAAGCATTATTATTGTTATTCATTTTAATAACATTAAAATAATATACTCTTTTGTTATGGATAATCTTCTTACCTCTGTTCTGTATGAAATGAATTTAGAAAATTCAGTAGCTTAAAATACTCAATCCACCTCATTCTTTGTTTAGTAAAATGGTGAGTTGACCCGTATAGCCCGACCCGAATTCCCATAAGTAGAAAAACATAATTGTATCCCTATGCAACTCACACACTTGTATGTACTAATATTGTATTTCATTAACTCAATAACCTTAATATAAAATAAAGAATTCTCTTATGACGTATTTTTCAAATATCAAACAAAATACTAATTACTTCACTGATTATTTCTTGTACTAATAAGTAGACCTAGACTTAAAACGAATATTTTCCTTTGACTAAAATAAATAAATTAAGAAAACGGACAATAATAATAATAAAAAAAATTCAGGTTATAGTTTCACCGTCATACCAATAGTGGTATCCTAATAGAATTCATGAATACTGAATTGAAGTTTGATTTCCATTAGCTGAAATTCAAGTAAATGTGACTTTGAGCCCTTACTCATTTCCCACCTTAACCTAATTTCCTTCATGAAACCACAAACTGCAATTTGGATTTATACTTATTCAACAAGGGGGAATTGAAATTCCCAAGCAATCAATCGTTAGCAAAGACTACACAACCTTTCTCTCGATCTCTATTGGAAAATAAAGCTTAACGGATAATTGAAGAAGTGTGCATATCATTCCTCAATTCGATTGGTCAATAAATCATAAATGTTGAAAAAATAAAGTTGGAAGTTTTAAGTTTCAAATGGTTTAAAATTAAACGAAAACGAAAGGAACGTCAAAACAAAAACCATCCCCGTTAGCCCTTATCAACTCAAGTGGCTATTTTGTATACATTGAATCGTTGATGCGAATGAAATGAGATATTTTAAGTTGAATTATCAAAAGTCACACAATGCTTCCGTGGCCATTGATAATTTTACCCACCAAATTAGAATATCTCATCAAACCTTGAAACTCTACAATAGAAAATGTTTTTACTAACAGTGCACCCATATGAATCTGGTGCACCCTCCCGAATTTACTGTTATATTCTTATGAAAAATGATTTGTCAATTTAAAAAAAAAATCAAATTAATACAAAAATAGAAAAAATAAACACTCGACTGAATAATATACTTGTAACAATAAGATTGGTTAGACTTTAAAATAGAACAGGATGTAATTTGAATTTGAAGATTGACCGCTCGTAATAATTAATAAAAATAGTTAAATTTGAAGATAGCATAAATTGTGTATGAATATAATAATTGTAAAAAAAGGTTAATTGAATACGTTGTTAATTATTTCTTCTTATTTCTTGGGAATGAACCTGAATTTTTGTATAATACTTTTTAATCTCGTAAATTGTGTATGAAATAACTGAAAAAAAGGTTAATTGAAAACGGACCTTAATTATGCGGTATGTTGTTAATTTCTTCTTCTTATTAGTTTGGGGATGAACCTGAATTTTTATATAGCATGGTATGATTATGTAATTTGTAGTACTTTCTGAAGCATAGTTTTTTACCTTTTTTTCAACCATGATTATATACTGCGTTAAGAAATGATTGATAATATTTTTAATATACCATGGTTCATTAGTAGAAAAACGGTTTTCAAACTCGGTTCTGAGAGTTCCTTAACGTTAGTTCTAAAATTGACGTTGACTAAGACAACGTTGAAAGTTTTTAAATATCATGTCGGTTACTCAACCGATGTCATATAGTCAACCACCTTGTCAGTTTAAACTAGGCACCGACATCAAAGATCCATTTTAAAACTAGTATATAGAATTGTTGAAGAGGCAACACTATGTCGTTTATTTGGCAAAAACTAAAGTGGTATTTGTTCAACATTTTAAAACTCAAATGGCATACCACATCGGTTGTGACCAAATAACCGACGTGGTGTTGCCTATTGTAATTATTTTACATGGAACACCACGTCGATTATGGTCAAAATCGACGTAGTGTATCATTTACCATGTCCGTTTTTGCCATAAACGACGTGGTGTATGTATTTTTTTCTTTAAATATATAAAACGAATTATCTATTAGCCCCCTGCATAATAGTTTTAGAATCCAGTCAGAATACATTTGAGAATTCAAATATCATATTACAATTGCAGTACAATACATATGTAATTAAATATTTATACTAATCTACATAAATGCAATGTTATATACACTTCTAATATACACTAATCTACAAACTACTTTTAAGTTGGAGAAAATATCTTGCCCATTCCCTTTGAAGTTCTTCTATTATTTGCTTATCCAATGGCTCTGGGTATTGAAAAACTTGAAATAAATGTACAACATATGTTATGAAACATGTACGTTAAACTTGAAAAACATTTGACATATCTACAAACTTAAGACATGTTCTTACCTACTCCCAAGATGATACCAACTCGTGTTATGGTTCTCATCAAGTGCATGATATAATATCCACATTCCTAGCTTCCTTGTTGCTTATTGCACTTTCATTAAAGTTGAATCCTCAAATAATTGAATGCTAATTTTAATAAACTTACTTTAGAATTAAATTTAGAATTAAATACCTTAAGATATATCTAATAGAGGTTTTGAGACGTGGATGTAGATATTATACAAAAAAAGTGATATATATTATTTAAAGTTAATTAAATGATACCTTTGTACTATTTGTTTCATATTTGATGTTGCCTTCCGATGCAACAAACAGAACCAAACAACTGTGTTGTTCGCGGGACACACAAGCATGAGCTCCCAATAATAAATCTATTAATCTAATATTCTCAACATTACTTAAGATCAAAATATAAAGATTTGAAACTTACGCATGGATAATAGGGGCAAAGTAAATTCTCTTTCTAGATTCAGAAATCCATCTTTGAATATAGTTCTGAGTCTCAATCTTTTTATTTTCAGACCTCTATATTTTGTGGCTCAAGGAATCCATAAATATCAGGATTCCCTGTTGTATAAACTAAATTATTTATGTACCTGCATTGTTAAAATCAATACTAGTAATAGTAGTTGATGAATAAGTCGAATTTTATAACATGTAAAAAGGTATACTTACATCATCCATAACTGAATTATTGTAATGTTGAACATCTGGTTACCTTGAATGAGTTCCAAGATTTCTTGCATAGATATATACAATAGGACACCGTCCACCTCAAAGATGGATGCATCCCAAGGAATTTGAAGAGGATTATTAAATAACTCGTAGCATACACGAGTAAACTCCTGAAGTGGATTCACTTCTGACTCAAGTGGTGGAGACCTAGGACTTAAATCATCAGCTAGTGATTTCTCTTTTCTCCCACGGTCCTGTAACACATAAACAAAATGTATCAATTCAAATTACATTAAGTGTGGATTTAAATAAGATTAAGACAAATCAAAATACTTGAGGCCTTTTAGAAATGACATATAGGAGATGTGTAGGCCACACATAAATGTATCAGGAGCCTCTCCCACAAGTCTAACCTCTGATGTGGGCACAGACACCTCGGCATCTACCTCTCTTCTCCAATATCATGAATCATGTCTTTCATGTAATCTTCAGAATATATATTAGAATGTTCACACTGATCTGTCTCAGATACATATGGTAAGTCTAGAACTTCACCATGCCAAGTCCACGTTGTATAGTTCTTCAAGAAACCATCACAAAGAACATGTTCTCGTATTAACTCAATATCTAGTCTTTTTCTATTCACACAATTCACACAGGGACAATAATATCTTCCATTTATTCCTGCTCCATTCCGTTAAGCAAATTCTAAACAATCTTCCACACCTTTCTCATACACATCACTGATTTGACTTGTATTTATCCAACTTCGATCCATGACTATGTTTAGTGAAATATTTTTACATACAGTACTCAATGAACAAATTAAATACAAATTTTCGGAGATCAAACATCCCCAGACTCAGTACCCAAATGTGTTTCTTATATATCAAACTATACACAAAGAGCATTTCAATACACACAAGCATTCCAAACTTACAAGCATTACAGACAACCATTCCAATCATACAAGAATGTCTAAATAAAATACAAATTGTCGGGGACCGAACATCCCCAGACTCAGTTCCCATATGCGTAACATATATAGCAAACACACACAAAAACCATTCAAATTCAGACAACCATTCCAATAATACAACATTTCAAAGATGATGAAAATAATACCTCTTAAAGAGCAGTGGTGACGCCAAGCACAAAGAACGAAAGCGTACACAATGGAGCTAAACCAATGCATGCAAAACCATGAAAAGCAAACATAAAGTTAATAAAAAATGGCAACCATTGAAAGCAAACCAAAATGGAGCACAAACAAAATAGAAACATGTGAATAGAAGAAGCGAAAGCTTGAAACAAAAATGGTAAGTTGAACGGAACTGGAAACGAAAATGTGCACTGTCCAAACGAATCTCAAATGAAAATGAAGAGAAAACATCAAAGGAACAGTGTGAAACAGTGCCTAACAGTGTCGCAATGGTCGCCGAAACAGTGGAATAAAGGCGCGCATAGTGGAGGAAGAAGAAAATGTAAGTTAAATGTTGCGAGGTGAGATAAAAGAGGTATATCACGTCGGTTATTTACCCTCAACCGAGGTGATATACCCTAAACCCCCAAATTTTTTACTCTGAAGCAATATCATGTCGGTTCTGGGATAAATAACTGACGTGATATTGAACCCTAATTTTATGAAAATTTTCACTCAACTTTTAGGACCATACATAACGTGAGTTTATACCAAAAATCGACGTGGTATTCAGTATATATCACGTTGGTTGGAGCCCTATAACCGATGTGATATATGCAGCACCAAATTTTAATTTTAAAATTTTGAATTTTTATTTTTAATGTATTTTCTATGACGGTTTTTAGGTGTAATCGACATCGGATATATAACTCTACATCGGTATAAGGACGTGAACTATGTTCAATTATTTACAAAAATGCTACCGCATTTTTTGCTACGTCGGTTTGACTTTTAACCGACCTTATACGTAGACGTAGAATGATGTTTTTCTACTAGTAGTTAAACTATAAAGAATTTGGTGAGGAATTTATGAATCTGCAAAAGAGTAGCTAACTAAGATAGTTTGAGAGGTATGTTGGGAGGTCAATTAGTTCTTAGTATAGAATATAGTTTAATTTTGTCAATGTAAACTAGAGGAACGAAGAGTGGAGAACGAAGGGAGACAAAGAGTGCGTGTGAACTTGTTTTTAAAAAAAAAATAAAAAATTGGAAGAATCACATTTAAAAATATTATGTTTAAAAAATTATTCTCATGGCACTTTTAATTTTAGTAATTCTAGAAAAAATAAGATTTATTAAAAAATGTAAAAGAATTAAGTTTAAAAGAGTAGTCATTATATTAAAAACATAAAATAATTAGTATATTTTACTATGAGAATAAAAATAAAATAAATATACCCAAACTCCGATTATTCATACACGTATGGAGGGAAAATATACCAATCCATCGATTTGAAACATTGGTCATTTGTTTAGTTTATATATATTTATTGTATAATAAATTTTAAAGATCTGGAGAGTAATAGATTGTCAACATGGAAAAGAAAAATTCATATTTCTAGTAAGTAGAGTATGTTTAATTAAATATGTACTATTAACTTGTTATTGTTTATGTTGTGAATTTTTAAAATGCTTAAGGGGTTAGAGAATGGATTACAAGAATCCAACGAGATTTGTTGTAAGGATGGAGACATGAGCATTACAAAAAAAGTTTAGGTTAGATGAAATACTATATTGTAAGCTTAAATTGAAAGGTGGATTGTGAATTTTAGAATTAAAAGACTTCAATAAGACTTTACTTGGAAAATGAAATGACGGTTAGGTTTAGGATTTAGAGTTTAGAAAAAAAAAAAAAAAAGTCTATAAAAGAAATTTTAGAAACAAAATATGGGTCTTGGAGAAACTTGAATAGTTGTTGTGAAAAATCTTATGAGTCTAGTTGGTGAAAAGACTTTAGGAGAGTATGTGAGTGGGAGTGAGAAGTGTGTGATTGCACGAGAATACAAAGTGAGTACTTGGACCAAGAAAAAAAATATTGTTTGGGAGGATAAGTGGTTGGGTCAGGATAGCTTAAAAAATAAATACCTTAGAATGTATGCAAATTCATGCAGGAAAGAAGTCAAAGTGTGCACGACAGGGTTGTGGTCTGAAAACTTGTGAGAATAGAAATTAAGTTGGAGGATAATTTGTTTTAAATGGGAAAAGCCAATAGTTCAAGATTTGTATGAAAAATTGAAATCTTGTAATGTAAAGAAGGATTTAAATGATAATTGGTTCTGGTTTGGTGAAGGAAATGAGATTTATACTGTAAAATTGGCTTACAACAAGATTAGGAATAATATAAGAGAGGTTGATGATAAATTGTTTTTCAAACTTTGAACAACAAAGGCACTCCCTTCTGCATAATTCTTTTCTTGGAGAGTGTTATTGCAAAAGATACTAACTGTTGGAAACTTGGTTAAGGTAGATATGCAAGGTATTAATAATACATGTGTCTTATGTCAAAACCAAGAGGAGACTATTAGTCACCTGCTGTTCACATGTCAAAAGGTTAGGAAAATCTAGTCTATGTGTGATTCATGGATTGAGGTTCATTTTGTTCACCATTACCTGCTAAAAGAACACTTCTTTATTTTTCAGATCACTTTCTTAAATGCTAAATGTAATTCAATATGAAAACAGATCACTTTCTTAAATGCTAAATGTAATTCAATATGAAAAGTGGTATGAATTGGCTTGGTATAAAATATTTGGAGGGCTAGGGATAATATTTTGTTTAGCAATAATTATTTTTTTTTTTTATGTAAAGGAGATAGTGGTTGTTTCACAAATTAACACGTGAAATTAGATTCAAAGAAAGTAAGAGAGAATAGACATAGAATTTTTATATTCCGACTGGTGTTAGAATCCTAGAATATACCTAATGTCTATTAAATGAGATTTAATCTCATCTATATTCTCTAACATGCACCAAGCTTAAAGCTTAATTGCTTTTAAAATGGTTTGGCTTGGAAGTTGATGAATTTGTACGGGGCAGGATTCGGTCTCATCTAAATGACAAGGGACAGAGCAACTTGCTATCTTATAAGTTGGAGCATGTCCTCAAAAAACTTCAGGATTTGGGAATCTTGGTTGAACTGTGGTCTTGTTTGATTCAAGTATCTGCAATTCCCATACTTTCTTAAATTTTGTCAACAAATTTTGTATGGTTCATTTTTTTCATACACTACATTTGAGGCAGGGGTATTTTCAACATCTTTCATGATGTTTGTTGTACATCTTGTATAGTCTGCATGTGTCTAGGCAGATGATTCTTAAGCTAAGTTGGTTTTTTTTGGGTGCTGATTGTATAACGATTTATGGTAGGAGGTGGACCACGACTGTCATTCTTATTTCGATGTTTAAAATAAATCATAGCTTATGAATTAGGATTCTCATTTTCTATAAGAATTGGAACACTCGTTAAGTGTTTATATTTATTTTATTTTTTATAACTGATAAAAAAACTTTTACGGTAAGAAATAAACTTTCAAATATTAAATGAAGATTCATGTAAAAAAGATTTTTCAAGGTTTAAGTTAATAAAAAATAAATAATATATTAGATAATAAAAATATGTTTTTAAAAAATTAATAAATATGTTATTTTTTAATAATATATTCTTAAAAATTGTCAAAAATTGATTAATCGAAATTCAAATATACTGGTTAAATACACCACATAACTTTTCTTAGACGGGCAATACATTTCAATTAAAGTCAATATGTAAACAAATTATACTCTGGTCTTAAGTAATATAAACTTTTTTCTTATTTTTTAAATACTTTGATGCATAGAAAAAGACAAGTATAAGCATTGTGGGAGGATCGGGTTCATGAATTGGAATGCAAACAAGAGGCAATGATTAGGATGAAATAAACAAATAACAAAGACTAAAATACTAACGAAACTACAAATTTAAAATGAATAAATAAAAGGGTAACAGAAGTTTTTATTTTATATTTGGTGAAGAGAGAGAGAAAGATTAGAGAGAGATGAAAAAGATAGAGAGAAAAGAAGATGTTTAATTGGTTAAAACGCAGGCCGTGAACATGAGAAGCAGGTGTTAAACGGTGAGAGAAGAACGCAGAATATAAGTAGAATCGAAGGGAAAATAAAAAGATGGTGGAGTAATATATAATCATCCGCATATGAAACGACACACAGCGATACGCAAATTAAGCAAAGAATCCCACCCAAATTACTAGCAACAACCAAAAGATGGTGGGGTGCCCTCTGTTATCTATTCTCTTTCCACGTATTTCACTCTTTTTTCGTTTTTCTTCACCAAATACACGCCCTTCTTTATTCTAATTCTCCTCAAACCAAATCAAAAATCAATTTACCATCATCAACCAAACAATCCCTAACATCATGTTATTCACCCATATTCAATTAGTGAGTCATACAGAACTGAAAGTCTGGTCTGGTCTACTATGTAACTTAAAATAAGATTAATAACAATAATAAATATATCCAGACATTAGTCAAAGAGAAAGCAAAAAAATATTAAATAAAAACCTTTAAAAATATTATTATTTTTAAATTGGGGTCTTTAAATTACGGTTACGTAAGGCTTTGTTGATTGAGCAGCAGAAAGATGAGAAGGCAAAAATGGTCAAACATGTAACTCAAACTGTGGTGGGTTTTGTACTGTAGGAATTGGAAGACGTAAGTAGTTTTCTTCTCCATCTGTCTCTCTCGTGTATATCAATATTGTCGGGAAGTGAGCAAGTTCGTGCACCCCACCTTCTCTCCCACCCCACACATATATAAATATTATATAATACACAAAGCTACAAACCCTAATCACACCTCATTCTTCACCTTCTTCTCCCTTCTCTTTTTTTTTTTTGTTTCTCCCTGTTGAC
>Ga0209700_105596_pt1 | contig 20912 bp, 4 predicted proteins | sample SiratroredBW_FD_187528 | JGI IMG/M metagenome (GOLD analysis project Ga0209700, IMG submission 187528) | Root nodule microbial communities of legume samples collected from California, USA - Siratro red BW (SPAdes) (version 2) | ecosystem: Host-associated > Plants > Roots > Nodule | place: USA... | reverse complement strand
TATGTGTGGCCGATATGTATTGATGTGGTCTATGTGAGACCTTTATGTATGACGTTTGACATGAGTACTTGAAATGAAAACGGAAAACTTGTATTGAAACTTGATATGCTAGACTTTAAAGAAATTTTATGACTGAGATATTCTGTTCTATTTACATGTATTTAGTATTGAAACTTATATATTAATCTTTTAAGAAATTCTTGTGAATATCTAATATGGTTTGCTCTTTTTGTGTGTATTGATTATATTATAAAATTTTATTTTCACTAGCTTATCCTTGCTTTTTTTGTTGTTTTGTAAACTGCGATGATTGTACTATGTACATGAGCAGATATAAATGCAGATGCACGACTATGTGGAAGAATGTAGACTTTATTTTGAAAATTTGATTCTTTTTGTTGGATTTACTGTATGTTAAACAATATACATTTTTGGGATGTTACAGTGATTAATTTCATAAAAATAGTAAATTAATGGTCATTGGTTAAAAATGTATTATACGGACAAATTTTTATTTAATATTTTTAATTTTTATTACCAATATAATATAAAGTAATTTTTCATTAATAATACACATTTTTGGTCAGTATATGTTAATATATATATATATATATATATATATATATATATATATATATATATATATATATATATATATATATATACACGCGCACATTGGTGTCAATTTATATTTATTAACGAATTAATACCAGTACTATTTTAATAATATTAATATATACTTCTACACGAATATATTAATAAAATAAGTTATTATTATTTTACTACCAATAATAATTACTAATATAATTCTATATAAGTATATCATAAATTAATAATTTATTACTAAATATGAATTAAGACTTGTAGTCCTCGTGAAGTTGAGGTGATTGAGGTTGATATTTATATATTTTAGTCACTAAAATTAAGATTTACATTAATTTTTTAAAACTATTTTCTAATAAATTTAATCATAGCCAATATTTTTATGTTTAAGTAACCTACTCATTTATATTTATTAAATTATGGATAGCATATAATTTTATTGATACATTTTATAAGTGCTATTGTTTTTATTAAGATTTTTTTTAATTGTTGTATAAATGAAGCTTTATGCTTTTAATTAACATGTCTATTGACCTGACAATAATATTATTAATAAAAATAATAATATTAATAACACTATTAGTATATTAATAAATTAATTAATAATTTAATAATTATAAATGAGTATATATAATATATATATATATATATATATATATATATATTAACATATCTTTATGAATTGGGGCCAATTTATATTTATTAGTGAATTAATACTAATAATATTCATAAATACTTTTACATGAATATATAAAATAATAAATTATTATTTTATTATTATTAATTATTAATATAATTCTATATAAATGTGTATTATATTAATAATATTATAAGTTTATAAACAAATAGGAATTGGGACTGTTGTATTTGTTTGATTATGATGATCTTGATGATTATTTGAACTTGGTTATTAGAATTTATATTTATATTGAGTATTTTTCAATTAAGTTATATATATATATATATATATATATATATATATAAGTACACTCATCTAATATTTATAAAATTATTAATATTATATTATGGTAGTGATATATTTATATAGAAATATATACTAATATAAATATTATTATTTGCTCAAATTTTCTTTTAGTAAATATTAAACAGTGAAATAATATATTACAATTTATATCTTTCTTTACCTAATTACAACGAGTGTTAATAGTTACAAGTATGGTGGTAACTAAAGAATAATAGAAATGATAATCTTAAACATGAATTAATAAAATACTATGATAGAATACAATAATTATTATTATAATAATAACTACAATTATAATAATAAGTTTTTAAATAATATACATGCTAACTATTCTTCTTCAAACATATAATTCCTTATTCAAAAGGTTAACTGTTTTATTAAGTTTTTAAACAAAATTTATTAGATATTTTTATAATCATATAGAACCCTACAATTTTTTTTTAAATTTATTTGTCAAGCATATTTAATTTAATAATATTCGTGTAACTTGATATTTTTTTAGATGAAAGTTATCACCAATTAATCAAACATATAATTATTACGACAAAATGATGCATTCACAATTAAGAATGACGATGGGTTTTTTGACAATTATTGTCGATCGATAAAATATTTTTGAATTTGAACAATAATGGTGATTGAAAAAATATTATATTATTCAAAATACGACTATGGTTGAATATTAGTTATCATCGTATGTGAAGTACGACAATGGTTCTTAATTGAATCACCATCGTATTCCACCATGTATGATGATGACTAATATTTAATTTTCGTCATAAGCATTTTATTTTAAGTGTCTAACTCATTTTCTTTCCTTGTATACCAATCTTTTTCTAATTTTCTCTCATTTCACGCACTTTCTTTCCACATCTTCGGTAACATTGCATATTTTTATTCACATATCTGGTGGTGCTGCATTTTGACCTTCATAGCCACTACATTGAATGTTGTTCACGAGTTTTGTTATACCAGTACTATTGTGATTGCTTTTCTACTGTTGTGATTGGTTTACTACTCTATTGCCATGTTGTTGAGTTCATCACCATCATTCATTATTGCTCAATTCATTGCCATTGTGGTTCTGTTTGTTGCTCTTCACATTCTTGGTTCATCTTCTCCTCTGACTTTTTTTTAAATAATTATTGCATGGGGTGATTATTTTTAATTCTTTGTTTGGTTTGAATTACATTTGTATATATTGTGATTGTTGTATAAATAAATGCTTTTAAAAATATTGGTATTGAGTTTGAGACGGTTTGACCTTCAACAAATTTCTTTTATTTTTTGGAAGATCATATTTGAGTTGTTATGTTGTCAAAATTTAGGAAAAAATTATGTAAAAGGTTGTATGTAATATAATTACTTGTAGACTGATTTGTTAAGTGTATATATTTAGTTTGTTTTGGTTGACATTGAAATTATATTATTATTAACATGTTACATTATGTATAAACAGGAAAAGATAAGTTTCTGCCAATGTCTAAAGAATATGAAGGTACCACAAGGTTATTCATCAAATTTTAAGAGCCTAGTATCTATGTAGGATTTTATACTAGTTGGCTTGAAGTTTCATGATTGTCACATATTGATGCAACAATCATTGCCTTTGACTATTTGTGAAATATTCCCAAAAAATGTTATATATATCATAACTCATTTATGTTTATTCTTCTCTTTAATTTTTAATAAAGTCATTGAACCTCTAAAGGTAGATTGTTGATATCTTTAGGCTTCAAGATGAGATTGTTGATATCTTAAGTCAATTTGAGATGTTTTTTTTCCTTTGTCCTTTTTTAACATCACGGTGCATTTACTTGTTCATAAATTAGGCTATGTGGACCGTTCTACTTAAGATGGTTGTATCTTGTTAGGGGTATGAAAATTTTAAAAGGGTATGTTAAGAATCAATGTCATTTAAAAGCTTCCATTGAAAGGTATAGAGTAGAAGAAAGTATTGTGTTTTGTTTAGAGTACATGTGGAAAGCAAACTTCTAGCCAAAGTATGGCGCAATAGGTGTTCTATAAGTAAAAGCTCACAAAGATGTACATATGGTAACCAATCTTGTTTAGAAGTGTTGCAAGTACATTTGTATATGTAATGAATAACATAGATGATGTTATATCTACTTATTGGCTCACATTGTGAAGGAGAAAAACCAAAGGCAACCAGTGAAATTGATAGAGCACAATACCACTTTCATGCTTAATTAATTAATCATGCTTTAAATGATTATAATCTTTGATATATATATATATATATATATATATATATATATATTTGTATGTATTAATTAAGAAAAAGATTATGTATATAATTATATAATATTTTAAAAAAATAATATATAATTCAAATTTATATGCCATAATAAGTATAAATATAAATATAAATATAAATACATGCAAGGCAATATTTAAATAAAAACATGATGCATTATCATATATATATATATATATATATATTAATTTTGTAAAATATAGAATTATATTTTATTTACATAGTTATTTTTAAAATTATAAAACAATTATATACTTTTTCAAAATTAATATTATAGTTCAAAATACGTTGAAAAAAAATTTGAATGATAAAAAACGATTTTTAATATTTAACTATTATTATAATGTAAATTTATGTATGATATATACAGTAAATCCGATTAAATAAAAAATATTATACATAAGTGGTATTCAGCCTAACACTTCTTTAGGCACAAGTAAATTTGGTATAGAAAAAAATATTTATTTTATAAAAAGATCTGATGATAGTTCACACTCGACCGCTAGACATGATGATTGTTGACACAGCAACACAGTTGTGTTGTACACAAACCTAATCACCCAAAAAGCAACAGAGGTTTTGAATTTAAAACTTAGTTAAATATAATAGCCTCTAATTTCCGATCCATATATAAGGAAGAAAAGATGAATGTGGGGCCGCCTTGCGGATTCCCGCTTTTTAAACACTATTATCCCGCCGTCCCAACATCCCTCTTCTCTCTCCACACTCTCTACCCTAACCCCATCCATGTCTTCCTCCTCCACGCACCACACCTATAGCCGGAAGCAGAAATCACTCGGCTTATTGTGCACCAAGTCCTTCTCTCTCCTTATCTCTGTATCGCTTTTATCCAATTCGATTTAATCGTTTTCTCCTCACGCGCTTCTTCATCTTGCAGTTTTCTGCGCCTATATAACAGAGAAGGCGTTCGCTTAATTGGCCTCGATGACGCCGCCGCGCGATTAGGAGTTGAACGACGTCGGATCTACGACATCGTCAACGTCCTAGAGAGCGTCGGGGTTTGTATTCGATCGCCTACTTGCTTTATTTATTTATTTATTTTTTTTAATTCTTGATTATTGTATTTCAGGTGCTGGCTAGAAAAGCTAAGAATCAGTATACCTGGAAAGGATTTTCTGCAATTCCCGAGGCTTTGCAAGAACTCAAGGTTCTTCTTCTTAAATTGAATCACTGTGTTGGACTATTGCTGTTTCAGATTTGATGTTTATTTTAGGTTTTTGTAGGAAGATGGTTTGAAAGAGAACCCTGGGTCTTTTGATGACTCCAATGACAGCGCGAAGGTGAGATAATTACGTTTAGTGATTTCGTTTTTTACAATTTTATTTCGTGGTTCTGTCGGTTAATGATTGATTTGGTGTTGAACAAATTGTTGTTGTTGGTTTAGGTGTCTGATGATGAGGATGAGGAGGAAAGTTCTCCCAATGTCAATAGTGGAAGTCAGAATGACAAGGAAATTACTGATTCCGCCGCTCATGTCCTATCCTCTAAGAATGGTATTTTTATTTTTTTTCCTTTTGCTTCGGAATATTTCGCTGGTTTAAAAATCATTGGCTGAATTGGTTTTTACATTTCAGTTCAATAAATGTGTCATAATTTATAAGTCTTCATTTGCCATTGTGAAAAAAAAACAAGAATTCTGTGGCATGTTCTCTCTGGAAGTGGATGCTCCAAGGTTTAAAAAGGAAGTACATCCTGTTCACTTAGTAATCTCACCTTTCTGGTTTTCATGCAAGCTTCCCCCCTTTATATATTAAAATTATTAAACATTGAAATTAGAAGAATGGCTGAGATCGATCCACTTTTTCCAGAGCTAATGCTGATCGGTGATCAATCATATGTACTGTCAGCGTAGAAATACTCAAATTTGTTTTTGGAAGAAAAATAATGGAAGAGGTATTGAACAGAGAAAATAGGTGATTAATTTGTGACGCCTGACAAGGGAGCTGAAGAGATTTCTTAACATTATTGTTGATTATTAATAAGGTTTTTCTCTTGCAAATAAAAAGAATTGCCAAAAGTTTTTAATGCACTGCCTCATTTTTATGAACAGAAATGGATTCCTCGCTCGAATCGTGCGTGTTTGGTTTCATGTTGATATCTACAGAATCACGTTAATCAGTTAATGTGATTTTAGGTACATGTTTACATGTTTAGCTTCACATTAAGGATTTAATTGAGTTTAAAAATTAATTCTGAGTTGAAACAAATTTAAGTAGTTTTTGTGTTTGATAAAAAAATTACATTGAATTTTATTACCAGTTTTTGGAATAAAAATATCCAAGCATAAATCATATTACTTTGATATTATTTTTTAACCAAAATAGTTTCATTCAAATTAATTTTGCCAACATTCTTTCAAATAAACACGCAAATCATCACTAAATATAGACTACGTTATTTTGGCTTAGCTGTTTTATTTGTTGATGGCAAGGATGCTTTACCATTTCTAATACAGCTTCAATCTTTAGGATAATCGTGTGCACTTTAAACGGGTGTGGTTTGGTTAAGCAATTTAGAGAATATCTTATTAGTATTTATTTTCTTTGAAATATGAAACCTAAAGGCGGTTGTGGTATTTACAAATGCAGAAAACAGAAGGGAAAAGTCTCTGGCATTGCTTACTCAGAACTTTGTCAAGCTTTTCATCTGCTCTAGTGTGAGTGTCGCTTATTTATCGAATGTTTCTCGGTTATTCGAAATTGATAACGTGTTAATATATGTTGACATTTTTCTAAAAACATTCTTTTCAGATTGAAATGATCTCCCTTGACGAAGCTGCAAAGTTGTTGCTTGGAAATGCTAATACATCAATAATGAGGAGTAAGTGATACTAAACTCTAGTATGCCTAGGTAAATAGCTTAATTAAGCACTCAGAACGAAGTGCTTTTAATACAGGTATTATTGTATAAACTATTTTTATACATAGGAGGGCTATCAATACACTTTCTAACACATTTATATTTTTTCTCCAATTTTCGTGAAAAATATTAAAAAGTTGTGAGTTTAAATTTTTAAATGAAAAGGAATTGAAAGAAGACTTGTAAACTTATCTTATTTGGTTATTTCAGTATTTTATTAGCCACTCAATTAATGCAAATAATCCATACAGTTATTTAGTTGTTTTGTTTCCATTATTCTAAACTAAGGATTTCATAAACTCAGAAATAACTAATAGTGTTATTTTATGACTTTCCAGTTAAAATATTTCTATAGAAAAATTTGTTACTAGTATTTTATGTGCATATCTATATATCTATGTATATCTAAATAATCTATAAACGGATATAGATAGATAGGATAAGACTAAATTTATTGACCATTACATACAATTCAATTAAGATATGGTATGTAAGTATGATTTCTTTGATTTTAGAAGAAAAAGATTTTGAAACTGAATAAGTTCAAATAAAAGGATTCTGGAGGGTCTTGTCATATTTGATACAATAAAATGAAAATTATCATTTTCTGCGTAAGTTGTTCTATTTATTTTTAATTTAGATTGTTACATTGAAAACTATATATTATCTGTATGATATATTTAAAGTAATATTTCACAGTCTTTAAAAAAATAGCTTGTTGACTCATTATTGGTGTCTCGAGTTGATTACCTATTCCTCAAACACTAACATAATTGTTTGTCATAAGATGTAAACTCTTCCATTTACACCCTTATACTTGTTTATTATTGATTGGCAAAGGAAGAAGAATTTAACTTTCTTAGTTTTTACTTGTATGATATTGGCCTTTCAGCAAAAGTCAGACGCCTATATGATATTGCAAATGTGTTATCCTCCATGAACCTAATCGAGAAGGTGATATTCTTCTTCGTTCACTTGAAATTTCCAGTTAGAATCTTAGAGAAGGAGTGTTTTATTGTTTATTTTCACCGTTTAAATTTGGCTCTGCTGCTTTCTGTATTCAAATGAATTACGGTAAGCTTAAGATGAGTATGCTATGGATGCAGACCCATACAACAAATACAAGAAAACCAGCATTTAGATGGTTGGGTTGGAGAGGGAAAGCATGGAGTGAATCAGTTGACTGCGCTCACAACTCAAGTGTCAACGAGCCAGGGAAAAGAAAGTTTGGAACTGACATCTCAAACACAAGTTTTAAAAGGAGCAGGACTGATTTGCTCTTGGATGGCCAGACCTGTAAAATGCAAAATCAACAAGAAAATGTTTGTTACAGAGCACTGCCGGAGAAAAGCTACTTAGAAAGAGATGCAAAACAGACTTCAAAGGGCTATCAGTTTGGTCCTTTCGCTCCAGCTTATGTGCCCAAAGTCGGAACCTCTGAAAATAATAGCGGGAATCAGGTGCATGACTGGGACAGCCTCGCACAGGTTCATCGTCCTCAGTATCAAAACCAAGGTATCTAGGTAATTCCTCCCCTGCTTAATAGATTGTTTGGTATATATTTTTTATTTCTGCATGAGAACAGTTGTACTAGATATAAATAATTTATCCTCCATTTGTTACGTTACTGCAAAAAATGGTAGACTCAATTATGTTTTGTTTGAATTATAACTGTGAATGTGACTTTCTAAGTGTAAAGCTGCAATTTATTAGCTAATGCGGAACAAAGATTACGACTGGACAACATTATTGAATTTTTTCTGAAATCATGTTTTCGTGTTCCCCTGAATGTTCATGTAAATCTACTTGCATGTTGCAAAATTACAAATCGTAATTGCACCTCAACCATGCATGGAAACTAATTATTATAATGTACTATGTTTACAAGAAAAAAAAATCTAAAATAGTTTCTATCCCGTGGATGTTAATTCAATTTGGTGGTGAAAATTTAGAATGATTTATATTTAACAAGTTCACTTATTTGCTGTGTTAATTATAAGCCTTTTTGTGGAAAAGAAAGGAAAAATTGAATATTTGTTTTAGTTTGCACATGTTTACCTTATAGGCAACCCTGTTTATAATTTTTTATTAGAGGGTCAGGACTGAATGTGAAGAGCAGGGCAGGTGCTGTGTGATGACTGAATAGTGCTCTCATTAACTTATTGTTTTATGAATACAAATTATGAAAGTTTTAGAATAGGAGACCCAAAGCTTGTTCAAATATACATAGATTGCGAAGAATGATGAGATGGTAGGAGAGATTTTTGGCACACAGTTGGTTACGTGAATATCATTGTGGAGTGTATTGATAGATTGGGCAGGATGAGTTAGTCACAGTGAATTTTGGAGGGGCATTGATAGATGGAGCAGGGTGCCCAGTGAAATCAGATCTGTGGAGGATGGAACGAAAATATTATCTTTTAAATATTTAGTTTTATTTTAATTTCTTAAATTTACATGATGGCACAACTAGGTTATTTATTTGGTTTGTTATGCAGGGTTTGCATTGTTCTGAGGTATCAATAAATAATTGCCAGTCTTGTTTTTTTATTATCTCTTTAGTTTTCTTCATAGTTTTGATGGTAAATTATTAGGAATAGCATAATTCCTTGCATCTTAACAAATGACAGCATAATTCCACAAGAATTCACCCTGTATTATCTCTTAAGGTCAAATATGATTATTTTTTCAAAACCGGTTTGATTTTAAATTATATTTCGGTATCAAAACCGTAAACTAGTTTTAAGAATTGAGTCGAAGATGTCATAAATGAGACAAATAAATATACATCAATGGAGACTGATTTGAAGATATTTTAACTTTGATCAAGTTAAAAATATCTTAACTGAGATTGAACCAGATAATGTGATGGTTGAGTTCTTGTTGATTATGCCTTTCATCACAAGTGTGTTGATTATGACTTGACCAAGTCTAAGTGACATGCTTTGTTCGTGGTAAAGTTTAACATATTCATCAAACCAAGATCAAATTTGAAGATGTTCCGGTTAAGGTTGAGATTTTGACATGATGTTGTGATTGAAGTTAGTCTAAAGATGTTCCAGGAGACAATTCAATTAGAATAAGTTAAAGTTTTGATGTAAAAGTATAATGTCTTTGATTTTTTGTAGTATTATCGAATTGGGTTACAACAATTGGTTGATTTCTACTTTTCATTTCAATGTACCGTCATAGCAAATTTATTTTGACAGTTTTTTATTTGATGTTTTTGTTTCTTATGATGCAGCTTTGAGAGACCTATTCTCTCACTACATGGATGCATGGAAATCATGGTATTCTGAAGTTGCTGAGAAAAAGCCCACGAAAACTTTATAATTGACATGTTCGAAGGTAGTAAAAGATTGTAGCTTTCTCAAAATGGAATGGTCATTTAAAGAATCCATGTTCTCCATGTATTAAATGACTAAAGTTAGTCAAATTATTGTAGTTTTCTCAAAATGGAATCCATAGAAGAATCCATGCTCTCCGTGTATTAAATACATGTTCAAAGTAATTAAATTTATTGTAGCTTTCTCAAAAAGAAATGTCCATTAAAGAATGCATGTTTTTCATGTTTTAGCTATACAGGTTGGCGTGTTGATTTCCTTGCTCTTGCGTGCCATGTTGTTTAAGATCAATTAGCATTCTTGTAGACTGTTTAACATTTATTTTATTTGTTATAAAGTTTTATTAGTCAATAATAATAATATGAATACCCTTCCATAAAATATCAATTTATAATTTCAATTATTAAGTAGAACCTCCTTTAATTCACTCCCACAAAGGTCAAATTATTGCAGCCAATTATTTGCAAAAACTTAATTGCCACGGTATGAAAATACAAAAGTAACCTAGTATAAGTTACGTTAGATATTTTAATGAGTGTTGCTTCCCCATACACCTTAATTTCTCTACTTAATAAATTATTAATTTTCTAATAATATTCTTATTATCTTTATTTTTAAATTTATTTATTAAATAATTTTTGTTCTCTCACACACTTGCTAAATAAGTAGAATCAAATTAAAAAAAAGTTAAAGATTTTTTTCTCTTATTTTAAAAGAAACTCTTTTTAATTTTAAATTAATAAAATAAAATTTTCTAATTTTTTTCAGTAGTTCCTCCCTACTTACTTTCTATTCTTCTTCTATTACATTATCTTCTATCATATTATTTTTCGCAGTACATTATAAAAAGAAATTACAATATATTTAAGATTCAGCTTTTATATAAAAAATAATTTGACAGTAAAATAACAAAAAATTATAAGAGATTTTTTGTTATAAATAAATAATAAATAAAAAAAGATGAAAATAATAATTTATAAATATTAAAAATAATTTCAGTATTTTAAAAAATTATAAATGTAGGTCATAATTGTTTTCTCTTCACAATACAAACTTTTTTCAATTAATTATACTTTACTGGTATTATATATCTTAAAATATTGTATTAATAAATAAAATGATAAAAATCTTAAATTTAAATTATGGTTATAACAAAATTTATTTTCTTTATCTACTTTCTTCTCACAATATTTTATGAGAGAAAATTTGTTAATTTGATGAACTATAAAAAAAAAACAAAAAAGTAAAATTTTACTTTATTAATTTAAAATTAAAGAAAATATACATATGAGACTAAATCTAAATATGAAAGAGAAAAAAAATTATTTAATAAATAAATTTAAAAATAAAAATAATGAGAATATTATTGATATATTAAGAATTTATTAAGTGCAGAAAACAACTTGGTACATGAAACAATTATTTATTTTAATTGTTTGTTGTCATATTTTAATAAATAAATAACTAAATTAAATTTATTAAAAGATAAAGATACTATAGATAAAGTAACAAGCATTTAGTATTAGAACACTTCTCTATCACTCTCGCCTACTTCACTGAGTTTTTATGTGACTATAATTTATCAGACATTTTATTATATCGTTTTCTCTAACCGTCTTTACTTCGCCTAACTTTAGAATTCTCTATATTAAGAAAGTAAGAAAGGGGAATGAGCTCCATTTTCTCTTCCCTTTTTTAAGGAACACCGAATTAACATCTGTGTAATATTTGAACATGAATAGTGAAAGTAAAAATTAGAACTCTACGTAATATTTTTTTTCTTGAGAATTGTGAGACACGTAACTAATACTTTTTTTTTTTCAATTATGTGTTTTTTCTTCTATCTCTAAAAATGACGTTTTTTGATGGACAATAAAATTGATTCACCAATAATTTTGCCTCATCCATCTCGTTACATTTTCCTTTGACAATGCACAACCATCTTCTGATATCAAGTTTTAAAACTGCCCATTTCTTTGGAATTTTATTACTTTTTCATTTTATATATTTGTTAATTTTGAAAATTGGACTTTATTAAGTTATGAGTCTCTAAAATATTCCAAGTTTTTTTTTTAACATTGAATAGACATTTTCTTGACATTAATGTGTTGAATTTATTAGAGTGAAAACAAGAAAGAAAAACAAATAAAATCCCTAAAGTTATTTAAATTAAAGGAAGAAAATGAAAATAAAAAATTGATGAAGGATTTGATTAATTTGATAGAATAAAAACGTGTTGACGTAATAATTTACAAAATGAAGTGTTATTGGATTAAAAATTAAATGTGATTAAATGTTAAAAATGTTTAAATATCTATCTTGCTAAAAAGTGTCTTGTTACAAATTAAGTACTAACTTAATATTGGTGAGTGTCTTTTATATAAAATTAATTCTTAGAAGTATAAATTAAAATGTAGAGTAAAATGAAGATAGATTACATTATAAAATATGGGTAGATTTAAAATAATATCCGAGAAAAATAAAATAAAATGGTAGATTCAAAATAATATCCGAGAAAAGAAAAGTTGTTGAGCAAAGTGTCAGAATTTAAGTTAATGAATTTTATATTTAATAAGTTGATATAATTACATTATTTTAAATAATAAACTTAGATTATCAATGAACCACATAAAAGTAATTTGAAATAAAAACACAAGAATTGATGTACATTATAAATCATAAATAAAATGAACAAGAATCATAATCACGTCTAAAAAAGAATAAGCAGTACAGTATAATCATCCAAAAACGAAAAAGGAAGAAAAGATGCATATATAAAAATGTAATAATTTAAATTAAAGTAAAAAATAGAAAGAAGTCATGTTATTTGAAGGTGGAGCCACTAGTCAACTTGGAGTGAGATTGACTCAACCAAACTCGACATGACTCTAATTTGAGTAAGATTGACTCAACCGAACTCGACATGACCCTAATTTGATATGGATCTGAAGTTTCAACTCAATCCAGACACAACTCAACTTGTCCTCACTTAGTTCACTCCATCTCGGTTGCACTTGGACTTGTTTTAACTTAAATTCGATTGGACTTAACTTAACACGACCCCAACCTAAATAGACTTGGCTTGACCTGGGTTTAACCTAACTTGATTAATCGTCTGTTCGCGTTGACTCAAGACTCGATCTGATGTAGGATCAAACAACTTAGTTTGATGTGGTATCGGCTCAACACGTACCCAACTCGACTTGGCTAGACTTACCTGATCTATCTCAGTCCCACCTAAGTCTGGTCATACCAAACTTGACTCGACATGTGCATCATCCAACTTGGTAGAACGGAGTGTCCTTGCTACTTAGCTCGAACTAGGTCCGGTTGACTCAGCTTAACAAGAACATCAACTGACTCGGTTCAACATGGGCTCAGGATTGACTCAGCTTGATCTTGGCCAGGATGACGTGACTTGACCTTGGCCAAACAAACTTAACTCGACCTAGTCTCTGTTAACTCGGCTAGATCTAGGCGCCTACTAACACTTGGGCTCAAGCTGACTCCAGATATTTGGATTTGGACTTAACATAAATCCGTTTAAATAGACTTAAAACTAATATAGATTTGGATAAGCATGGATTGGATTTCGAATTTTTTCTCATCCCTATCATATATGACCCTTTTGCAAAATAGAATATATACCTCAGTTGATACTTGATATATTTTCATTTCTTTATTAAAATAGCAACATCAATGTGTGCGTATACAAAAATGAATATATAGTTCTGAAAGCAGTCAAATTTGTGACAAAGTGGATGAAATCCACTGTTTTGATCAGTTTTCAAACTACATATTAAATTAAACACCAGTTACTGGAAATACAATCACAAGGAAAATAAAAAACCAACAATGGGAGCCATAAAAGTTCTATAAAAGAATCTCATCTTGAACACCCACATTTAGGGTCTTATGTGGCAGAACAATGCTATTAAAAACCACCACCTCATCCTCAACGGTTACAGATTCACCTGGTCAAAGCAAGGAACAAGAATTGGACAGTTGGTAATTTAACTTTACCTTTGCATAGAAATATATAGACAAGAGATAGAGCCTAAAATAAAAATAAGAGACAAGATGTAGACAAAGTTAAGAGAGGTACCAAGTATAGTTACCCCAAGCTTTGCATTGTAATCTCCACTAGCCTGATTTATTATATCCAATTTAGCAAACAAATTGTGAATAGAATCAACATATTTATCCCAAAAAAAGGAAATTGAGAGTAAAAATATGAAATGAAAATGTAAGCACAAAGATAACATTATTGATAAATCCTTTAGTTGACGACATCACTCTCATCATGGATAAAAATGCAAGAGACTGCTAAAGGGAAAATCTATTCCAGTTCAGGACCTATAAATTACTTCCTCAAGGTCGTTGTACAATAATTAAGAAAGTAATTAAATGAGAAATATAAACAAAAAGGAATGGACAAAACTTATTTGTAATTTTTTAGGAGCTTTTGGTGAAAATTAGAGTTCTATTTACATGCAAAAGAAGTTGAAGTTGTCATTTAGGCCAGCACCAGCAACAGACAAAATTTAATTTTGATTGAAAAACAACAGGCTGCTAAATTTTGTCAAAATAATTGTATTGAACTAAGCAACCCTTTATTCAATATTATTCATTATACCAATCTTCTCTCTCACTTGCTGAAATCAAGTGTAAAGCTAGTATAAGGTATAACTAATAACTAGTTTTCTAAAATAACAACAAAATGGGACTGGAAATTTCTAATGCGATTGATAAAAGGGGATGGAGTGAGGATAATTTCCAAGTTTTCAAAATGGAAGATGACTCCCAAAACAACTATTAAAAGGGCAATGACAACAACCCTATATGAATAATAGATGGGATGAATAAACTCCTCCAAACTCAAGATTTTTATCTTCTGATATCAAACTAGTAATAAGCGTAATGGTTAAATTCATAACCTAATCACATGCTGATAATGCAAATAGTTTAAATATATCTTCGCTGGGAACGAAAACAAATTCAGCCAAACTATTTGACATTTAAGTCTCCAAGGGTGTTATAGGACTATGCATAAGCTATATAATCTCTTGAACTGAAAAATGCATATAAGATCAGACTTTAGATGCATAAATTTCTTGACATACAGGTGAATATCTTCTAGTTAACTAGATGGGAAAGCATCATTATAAGTGTTTCTTAGCAATTTTGAGAGCCATAGATACGTAGCAGGAAATTTCTAACTTGCCTGGACACGTGCCCATAGTCCAATGGAGGACTTCCATCCAACAATTGCATGACTAACAACAGCATTTTCCTGTAAGATGAAATATGAAAATATTGAGCTCTAAAAGCACTTACACAATTCAAACCAATTAACTGTACACCTGCCTTAATCTCTACGTCATCAAGGATGATACAATTTTTTAGCCTTGCACCGGCTCCAATACGAGCATTTGCAGATATTGATACACTTGGACCAATCTGTACAATAAAATTTACAGAAGTTATATTCCATATCAGTTTGTTTCTTCATGTCATTTAGATTTTCTTCTCTTTTCATTTTTTCATTTGGGTGGAGGCTACATTATGTGCATTCAATAAGAAGTGTGTTCATGACTCAGATCAAGAGGCTAAAGATATGCAATTTGAAAACGTACCGATAGGCAGATTAAGTCTATCATGCATGAGAAGGAAAAATAATATCCTTAAACTGTTAAGAATTTAAAAACCATCATGTCTATCATGACTGAAAGAGAGAAACTGAGAAGATTGTGAAAGTCTCTGGTTATTATCAAGGAAAAACAAGTGAATCTTCACCTTAGCAGATGGATGAACTTTTGCTGATGGGTGAATATAAACATCACCAGTGATGCTAGCTTTCTTGATACCATCTCCACTTGCTAATAGATGGGGGGAAGTGTAACGAAATTGGGCAAGATACAAGCCAGAACATTTTATGGACATTCTGCAAGAATTAAGTTAACATATATGATAATCGCCATGGAGGAAATGATGAATATGTGTGACATGAAACTCGGGTTTACCCTGGAGTTTTGATTTGTTCCCAAAAGTCATTGGTTTCATAAATATACAACTGCTTCTTCCCGGCAAGAGGTGAAAGGATATCTTGATCCAGTCTGACATAATTTGCTGGAATAGTCCTGCAGAAGAACTCTTCAGAATCAGATGCTACAATAAACCTAGTAAGCTGCACACAATATGGCTTTGAAATAAGAACTTCACATGCAGGAAAAGCAGCATATATCCTAGGTATGCAAACAAGAATTATTAAACCCCCATTCCAATTATTTTTTTACATCATTTTTGGTAAGAGCACAAGGTATGGAACTAATCCTCACTTGGGGGTAACTGCCCTGGGTAACAAGTTGCCTCCGGTGGGTTTTGAACCCTCTGCATTGCAAGTAAATTCCACCCAAAAGGCACAATCTGTGCCTGATTAACAGTAAAGCATATTATAACTTCACATCAGAACTACCATTTCTGACAAGATATGCAAGCAAGTACTAAATTTCAAGAAATAAGTTCAACACAATAAACCATATGATGAACTTGGTTAGAAGTTATAACATTTAAAATTCCCTCTCATACTTGATTTGTTCATTTAGGTAGGATTCTATGGAAATATTTCATTAGTGGTTTAATTTTTACTTTTAACTTTGCCTATACTGGGAGTCAAAGGTGAAAGTAAGCTTGTCCTTAAATGACTTGTTCTATGACAAATGACGAGCATAAACAAGTGAACTGATTTTAATCAGCGATTCAACAACTATTTTCAGCTTCAACAGATGTTACAATTTAAATATATGTAAAAGTAAAGAGTATGCATACACTTTATAAAATAAGAAAATAAGAAAAGAACGATATCTGATTGATAATGTAGATAATTAAGTTAGCAAACTGCAGGGATCCTTGACCACAATATAAGTTTCAGCTGATTGCATGAATTTTTCTAGCTGATGTTAAATCTTTTGACTTTTCATAAGTACAAACCTTGGGTCTGGTTGCATTGCTTCAAAGCTGGAAACACGTCTTAGGTTAGCTGCAAGTGAAATGAGTTAATATACAGGAGGACAAACTACAGTATCTCCAATTCTGTATGCCCAGAACAATAAAATAAAATGAAGAATTTCACATTTTGAAATTAAAGGTAAAGTGTTTATTTTTTTATTTTAAATAATCCATATGGTTCAGCCTAAGATATTTCACTGACCTCTGTCTCTCCGCTGAGTAGAAACACCCTCGATGGCTGTAAAGATGTCTGGTGTAAATATGTAAACACCACAGTTTATACGATCACTTACCTGCACTCAAGTAAGCTGGTAGTGTAAGAAAATTTTCAAATTTTGAGTTCAGCAATTCAAGGCATAAGCACATGATGAACATACAAAAGTTTCGGGTTTCTCAGTATAATGCAATAGTTCATTAGTTGTTGGATCAGCAACTAACTCCCCGAACTCGCTCGCTGACTCTGCAGAAACCTTCAAAAGGAGGAAGAAATAAAAAATATTGGATGCTAATCAACAAAAAATAATGATAAAATTGCAGTGTGTGTATGTGTGTGTATTCTCCAACCTTCACAACTAGTATTGTTCCCATCCCTCCATATCTTTTGTGAGCATCTGTAGGCACAGGTGAACGAAAAAGCAACAATTAGTAACAGTTAATCTATATCAAGGAAGCTAAAATTCACTATTCTGCAAAGAAACTAAAGCATCAAGCAGTTGCAAGTAGAAGAAAATAGTCTATTTCAGAACATTACCCAGCATTTCTGGCAGTGGAAAACTGCAGCATACATCACAGTTCAGCAAGAAGATATGTGACTGCCATACAACATGATCAACACTATCAAAACGTATAATACAAGCACTAGTGCGTAAAACATTACAATAAGTCCAATAGATAAACTTTCTGAACACAAACACATGTAAGACATAATCAAGCATGGACAAAGTCATAGATTAAGATAAAAACCGGATCGTCTTCCATGATCAGATCTCTAAAGTGATAAAGGCCACCAGCCGAACCATGTGGTCTGTCTTCCTTCAAGTATCTAATATTACAGCAGAAATGACATAAAAGACCAATCTTGTCTTAAAAAAATTAAAGGTCACAAGAGATGAATAGAAAGAAAAGACAACAAACCTAACAGGGACTTTAAGCTCATTTGAGATAGAAGATACATATAAGGCAAATTCACGTTCCTCATAGAAACCAAGCAGATAAATCTGAGCCAAATTAGGAATCTGGGACACAAATAACAGTTAGGGACTAGGCAGATTATACATAAATACAAGATACAACATCTTTTATAATTATTATTAGTTTAAAATATTCACAATGGTGTTCAATTGTGTATAGTATACCCTTTTACAAGCAGAAATTGGATGATGAACCATTGGTTGTCCTGCTAATGGAAACAGTGGCTTGGGCACGTTGAATGACAATGGCCGGAATCTAGTACCTGTACATGCAAACATAAAAAAAGCTATGGAATCTCAATCAAGTACAGATAAACGAACCATTCTCCAAAATCACCTTAAAATACCAGTTATCATGATTTTAAGTAAATCTTCACAAGTTTAGTTTCACATTAAGGAATTGATTCAAGGTTCAGAAAGATGAAACAACTTCCGCAGCTTTTGGGTTGGATCAAAACTTCTAGCTGAACAACTAACTTGCTTCTATAGCGAAAACATCCAACATAAATCACTTAACTTCAAAATCAATGGGTAAACACACATTTAACACAACATGATAAACCAATGTGTGTGGTGTCAGCTTAAGAGACTAACAGGAGAAATTGAAATTAGTGAATCAAATGGTGAAGTGGCATTGAGTGGATCAAAATTGTGGTGTGAGTGAATGAAATGGAATGGAAGGGAATACCTTTAGTGGGTCCTCCAACCATGATCACAGCGACGACCCTCTCATATGCAGTCACCATATTGGGTAACAGAGAGAAACTTGGATGCCCTGAAACAGTTAAGACGCGAGAGAAGATACAATAAGGTTCAGTTTCAGAGTTCAGAATGGCGTCACTGATGTCACAGACACAGAGAAAGAGCAAGAGAGAGAGACTAACGAACAAAATATGTGAAACTCGAACGTAGTTTCGGGGCTTGGATTAGATGAGGTTGTGTTGGATTTGTTTATCAGATCACAACAAATTTCGCTGTCGGTACATAAGAACACACAACTCAGTAAAATTTTACACTGTTAGATTTGTATTTTTCATTTTGTGCTCTATTTTTATTTTCACTGAGTTTATTTATTTTGACAATGTTACAGTCATGCAGCCATACCGTATAGTATATACTACTGATAAGATTAGTTTAGAAAGAAATAATCTATTTATATTTAATAGGTTATTGGAAAATGTTAATCATGACATTGACTGAGAAGCTAATAATTAAAAATATTTATATTTCATTTCTTAATATATTAAATACTCATTAATTAATAGTGACGAAAAATGTATTAATATGAGTACAAAACTTCCGATAGCATTGAGGATCATTTAATGACACATTTTAACATTTCATAAATTTTATTATTAAACTTTTTTGTGTACTTTACTGTGATAACTTTTAAATTTATGTCACAGAAAATAAAATAAAATAAATATAGTTTTATTGCAAATTTTTAAATGATATTATTTTATTTTTTAAAACTATTTTTTTCATGGCGCTTCAGCAGCACATTGTTGGATATTTAAGAAATCAGTAAAAATATGTGAAAAATTTTAATATAATAAAAAGTTATAAAAAATTAAGGTAGTAATTTATAAAATCACAATAATTAAGTTATAAAATACACAGTCCTAATAATTTATTGGAAAATGTTAAATTAAGAAAATAATAAATAAACTATGTATTCTATTAATATTTATATTTTAGCAATTAATATATTAAACACTCCTTACCTAATAGTTGTTAGTTGCGTGTTAATAATTTATTATGAAAGCCTTAATTTTTAATTAACACATTATTAGTAATATGAATATAATGTATCAAATCAATTTAATATAATTAAAAAAATATCTTAAGAACATAGTAATAATATCTAAAATGATATTGGTATCATATATTTTTATTGAGAATTGAATATCTTTAAAATGATTTTATAATAAGGTGAAATATGGTAAGGAAAGTTAAGTTGGTAATATTTATTTTTTAAGTGATTATTAACTTATTTGTTGATAATAACTAATACATAAATTATTTGAATTATGTTTCGAGTATACCATACATGAATAGGTACACAAACTTTTCAAAATCGGGTAGTTTGAACATGTGAACAATTTGATTGAATTGATATTTTTAACTATGATGAAAGACTTCGAATAATCTTTAAGATAAAATGATTTATTTGTATAATTTAGTATGATGTTAAATTTTAAGTAAGTTAATGTGATACTAATTATAAGATGTATTACTTTGTTATGTTGTAGAAGCATGTATATTTGAGCTTTAACTAATCATTGCTTATTATATTATCATTTATTAATAATCGTGCATGATATGATAGTGAATGATATGACCAAGGGATGTTGCATATCCTACAACTATAGGATTTTTTTTGGCTAATAATGTTGTGTTTTCCAAATATTGCCTTGAACACCATATTTTTTTAGTGAGTAGTTTTGAATAGTTGGTACTCTTGAAATGTGTTTAGTAATTATATTTTAATACATGAAAAAACAATTTATTATATAATACATAAATAGTATATCCTTTTATAAGAGGAGAAAGTCAAAATATATATATATATATATATATATATATATATATATATATATATATATATATAATACAAGATATAT
>Ga0209700_105595_pt1 | contig 20915 bp, 8 predicted proteins | sample SiratroredBW_FD_187528 | JGI IMG/M metagenome (GOLD analysis project Ga0209700, IMG submission 187528) | Root nodule microbial communities of legume samples collected from California, USA - Siratro red BW (SPAdes) (version 2) | ecosystem: Host-associated > Plants > Roots > Nodule | place: USA... | reverse complement strand
ATATATATATATAAAAATTATAAAAAATATTTTTTTATATATATATATATATATATATATATATATATATATATTAATTAAAGAAAAACAAATATTTTCTTTTGAATGTAGATAGATTTAATAATTTATTTTAAATTGTAGAAGTTCAGTTTAAAAATAAAAAATCATTTTAATTTTAGAATGTTGCTAAATCCCATGTTACCAATCCAAAGAGATTGGAAAAATAGGACATAAATTTATGGACCTGTTTGATTTTCTTATATATTCATACAACCTGAAATTTTTACGTGACGCTAATTTTGGCGTGTGGTTATTTTTAATTTATTTTGGAATGGATTTTCCGAAATATATTTCTTATTTTCTGAGAAGTCCATGCTAAAATGAGTGAGGAAGAAATATGCTATTCACAGTTGACTTTTCTTTCCTGCATTCCCATAATTGTTACATGCACCTTCATAGTGAAGGTAAAAATATCAAAATGTCCTTAAAGTATAATTTTGCCTAAACCTTATTCTTCCTCCTTTTACTTTCACTTTGTCTCTGGTTTTCTGGTTTCAATAGGCATTTATTATGACAATTACATTTTATGTTCTTCCTGGACTTTTGTGTAATATCTACAAGTTACTTCTTATTATCTGTTAATCTATCATCTTATTATGTTTAATCTATCAACATATTTATAACTTATTAATATATATGTGAAGTTGTGGTTTTTAAGAGTTAAAACAATTTCACAATCTATTTTTTATCAGTTTTTCTTGCGGTTTAAAAGATACTCACATTTTTTATGTCACTTTCTCACATTCTAACAATATGTTGGTCTTTTTTATATTTTATTTTCATTTATTACATTTGATCGTAAAATAACAATAACAAATCAAAAATTATAAGTAACTTTTCTTACGTTCCAACAAGTCATTCTAAATACCGAATACTTAATACAATATTATATTTCGCTCACAAAATTTGTTTATTAACTTTACCGTATCAAAATAATTATATGTTAATAATATTGACCTCATTATTTATAACGAGAACATATCATTATAATAATCGACACACATTCATTATCTATTACATCAGAAGAAAAAAATGTACAGCATATCTTTACCGGATAAACTTGTCCATCTCATTTGATATTTCAATATAAAAGTTTTCATCCATAGTAACTCTGTCAAAATGAAGTTTAAGAGTGGGAAAAAGCAAAACTGAACAACTAAACAAATTTTTTCAACTTCCAAAATACGTAATATTGGATGGTCAAAATATACATTCCGAAATGATCAATTTCAAATACATATTTTACCTAATGGATTACGTGTTTCAGAATCTACAAATAGTGGTTCCAAAATACACTTTAAGAATAATATATGAAAAATGAATTCCAGAAAAATTGTTCGGAAAAGTTTATGGATTAGTCATTTCAGAATATTAATATAATCCAGAATATGCTTTATGCAATTTAAAAACACCCTTTTGATACATCAATCTAAAAGATAATTGCTTTTTAAAAATTATATTTTGAAATGCATTTTTCGAAGTCTCTATATCAGAATCTTGAAATTCGGAAAATGTTTCTGCAACCATTAAAACAAAAGAAACCCATTCATGTCTTTTTCAAGATACATTCAAATTACCAATACCACCTACCACCAAAGCTCACTGAAATAGTTGTACTTTGAACGTGGAGAAAACCATCAGAGGGAGAAAACTGAGCCAAGGAGGAACAACTCTCAAATAAAATGTGAAGGATAAAATGATTTAAAAGTTACGGGATGTGTAGTTAGCAATTATGGGGTGCAGGAAGCAAAAGTCTTTATAGTTAATACTACAAGAAACGATGGTATTAAAAGAAAAGAACCTTTCTTGCACCTCATGATCTCGTATTGGATCTTTATATTAGACTTGAAAAAGTCTATTATATCTTTAATCTAATATTACAAAATCTAATAATATTCCCATCTCCTTTATTGTGAAAAATGGTATAAATTCTATAAAGTGTCATACTATTTATATTCTACTTAAAAATATAAATCAGATAATGTATCACTATTGACATAATTTTATTGAAAATTAATGTAATATGCATATTTTCACCCAACTCACTCCATTAATGTAATTAAAAAAAAAAAAGTCTCTCTTATGTCTTTTTTTCATTTTTTAATAACATTTCAAATTAAGTGTCTCTGAATGAAGAGTCTTTTACTTTGCCTGCACACTTACTCCTCATTCTTGATTGGTTTCATTTTAAATTCAATTAAAATAAAACTAAATTAATTTAATTAAGAAAAATGAAAATCATTATATTAAATTAATTAATTAAGACAAATGAAAAGTCCATATATTCTTCTTGCCAAATTTAAAACTTCAATCACACGTCCAAAGTCACACATCCAAAGTCATTAAGTATAGATTTCTATAAGTAATATTGACACTTCATCCAATAGACTTTAGGTTCTGTATTATTATTTTTTTGTAAACTGTTTATATTTTTAAAAAATCTTGTAAAGTGGATGACCAGTGGATAAAAATTATTTACAATTTTGTAAACTGTTTTGCTAATTTTTGTTAAAATATAAATTGAATGAAATTACATCTGATTTCAAATTATACTATGTTAAGAGAAAGTACATGTCCTTTTTTATTATTGCAATAAAAATATTTTTGAAATTCAAAATTTTATGGAAACGCAGGAAGAGATCAGGGAGGCGGAGGAAGAATTCGTCAATGTGGGAAGTAAGAACTGGGCTTATCCTATCAAATAATATGGGCAATAACCAGGGTTATTAGCCTCTCTTGGGACAAAATCTGATCAGAAATAGGGGTGTTTAATGGTATTCATTTCTTCTTTCACCAAAGAAAAAAAAAATACTGTGACATTTATGTCTTGGAATAGACCAAAAGTACACCAAACAAAATGAGCTAACACCAGAGCACAAAAATTAATAATGGTAAGAAATAAAAAGGAAAACATTTATTCTTTCTCTTTGTCTCTGCATTTGCTGGGTCTATGTCTTCTCATCACTGAGAAGTTTACAACTTCATATATTGAAACAGCTTTTTTTAGGAGAATATTTGTAAAGTATAATTAATTTCGCACATGAAATTGTCGCCAAAACGTGAAAATAACTACAGTATTGTAAAAAGAGTTACAAATGAGGTTACTTTTTTGTATTTGAAACATACTTTTAACAGGTTACAATATGATCTCTAAGAAAAAATTGCATGAACATTGATCCCAACCTCTTAATCAACAAAATTAATATTCATTTTCTGTGCTTTCTTTAACTTTGAAAAAAAAATTCCCAAAAACCTTTCGTAGTTTTTTTCTTGTCTTATGACATTTGCTATTCAATAACATTCAAATGTTGGTTTATTCCTGTTAGCATTTTCTAAAGTTTAGTTGGTCACGTGGATAGAATATAACCAAATTTAATTTCTTTGTTTTTAGTCATACTCTCTACCCATTAACATAACAAAATTCTCAATATGAAAGTTCCACAAGTTCATTGACAACCTGGTGTAGTAAAATGTCAAAAATTTTATGCTCATACTCTAAACAAATTTCCTCATAATTTTCACCTTCACACATAGTTTTTCTTGTGAAATCTGATTCTCTCAAATCATTTTCTGTAAACTTGCAAAGCTTCTCCGTTAATTCTGATAAATACTCTTTTTCGTGGTTGATGTCAGGGTAGGAACATTCATTGTCCTTGCTTGCTCTGTCTCCAACATTATCATCCAATAACAGTTCTGAAAATCCCCACTTTGTCTTTGGCTTTAAGTGGCTTCTGTAATCTACAATAATAAATGTATACACATCATTAAAATGTACATATCATAACATGAATAATCCTTACAAAAAGTTAAACTGCGATTTGTTACTTTGTGGGGCAATTAAATTCTAAACCAGACACTTTTTTCTAGTTACCAAGGGTGACACTTTTCATATACTTACTATAACTTGAATATTGATTATTAAATCAGCATTAACAAATGCTTACACACTAAGCGCCATGCATATCAGTTACTATTCCACGTCTACTCCTTAAATGGATCAACCAAACAAAATCTGAAAAGGTCTACTTTTTTTTGCTGAAAGTAAGGTCTAATTTGAATCATTGCTAAACAAGATAAAGAACAAGGGAACTCAGAAACAAACCTGGAAAATCGGGTCCATAAAGAAAGGAAAAGTCATAGTCATCTAGGACTGAGATTAGACTGAAATTGTCTGAGCTACATTCAGTCTCTATCTTCTTTGATGACTGTTGTTTTCTTGTATTTTTCGAGCTTTTTGGTTCAGAGGGAACTTTTTTCTGCTTATTTGGCAATGTTGAGGTTGTTCTTAACCCACCTTTTCTTCTATTACCACAGCTCTTAGAGCATGCAGAAACTGGTGCCAAAACTTTAGCTTCATTGTGATTTTTAACCTTTGAACCACGCTTAAGAGGAACCACTCTAGGCTCATTCTCGAACTTGCAAAATTTCTTTCTCTTTGTGATGTTCCTCTCCTTTGTCACTCCAGCAATCTCCTTGTTATTGATTCCCTGCTTCTTTCTCTGTCTAGATTCTTCCCACCCCATTTCTTGAACCCTCGAAAAGGATTCAACTTCATGATCTTCACTCCCGCTATCCCAGAAGAACACAACATGGTCATGGTTTTTGCTTTTGTGCAGTGCAGGAACCTCTCTGAATGATGCTGAGGTTTTCACTTGGTTGGCTTGGCTTGTGTCAAACTTGAGCAAGTAATCCACAAAGTTCACTGACCTACTTCTTGGAACTGAATCTGGGGTGTTTGTGTTTGATACCAAGCTGGTACTTGGCAGTGAATCAAGCCCCATTAGCCTTGCCACCACTCCTGGTTTAGCTGCATTGACCATTGCATCTTTCTTAAGACCATGCACTACTTCTGATACATATGGTTTTGTAATGGGGTCAGAATTAGGCTGCATTAGAGACCTATTTCCATTCTGAGCACAAAAGAGAAGGTGAAAGAAGTCAGAAAAACAAGAAGGTTTTGCAGGACTTGGTTCAGCCATAACCACTATTTCAAACAGAAGTGAGAAAGTGTTGTTTGAGGAGGTGGAACTGGTAGAGAAGATGGTGATTATAGAGAGTGAGGGAGAGAGAGAGGTGATTTATGGATAGAAAAATATGAAGGGTGTGAAAGGATTGTTGAGTTCACATTAGAGTGGAATGCTACAAGATAGGAGTAGGATGTGTTAAAGGAGACAAATTACTTTACCAAATTCATGAATACCAATAAATTTAGTCACTAAACTTCAAAAGATGCCATTTTAGTTCTTAAAATGGTCAAACACAAATCATTTTAGTCTTTAATTTGATAGTTTATTTCTAGTTCAAGAGGAGACTTGTAATAAGGCTTGTAAGGGACAAGAGAGGGACTGTGGAATTGAAACATTGGCAGAACAAGGAAATTGAACTTCCAAACTCACACTTTGTGTCATCTTGTTTGACTAATTCTTATTCCCTTAATTTTATAATGTTAGAGACCAAAGTAATTAATATTTAATTAATATAATGAGTTAGTTTAATAATAAGGTAGAGATTATTTTTTATGTGATGTCTTGCTAAATTTTTCACATCAACAAATAAGAAATTATATCTCATACGACTTTAGGCTTTGTGGCAGAAAAAAAAATAGTTAGCTAGAAATCATGTTTAGTTAATTTTAAAAAAAATAACATTATTTGGAAAAATCGTTTATCCATAATATTTTCTTAATAATGTTTTCCACAAAATTATTCTTTAATAAAAGTGAGAATCTAACTTGAGAAGTACAAGATTTAGCACAATAAAAATATCGTGCTTTATTATTGGATCATCTAATGTGTTCAAAAAAAGAATTTACGGGAAAAAACCAAGTTACTTTATCAATCCATACAAACTTATATAAATATTATCCGAAATATTTAAACTAACCCAATATATCTTAGTCATTTGTAAATTTCAATGATTCATAATTTTCACGGCATGAAAATACTTATTCTTTCATGACAAAAATCCCTTTAAAGAAATTATTATAAAAACTAATAAAGTTTAAAAAATCAATTTAAGAATGTGTAAACTGTCTTTCTTTTAAAAAATGAATTTAGTGCATGACATTCCCTGTCCCAGAAGTTTCAAATTTACTAAAATTTTCACATCTCTCTTGTGTAAGAATTAACTTATTCTTAAAAAAGTTCCGTCCTTTATCTTTATCTCAATAAAAACAATGCATCTATTAATCTATTAAGAGATTGAGATTATTTTAAGAACAATATTCCAAAAAGTGTCATAAAAAACCTTAAACAAGATTAGGGAGGTGTAGAAAAAGGTAAAAGGTATAATTAATATTCCTCACACACATGGGTGTTGGGAAACGCATGTCCTACTAGCTTCGTAAGTGTAAATGTTGTTTCTTCCATTTTAAGACACAGCTGCCGAAGTTGCTGACTTCATTCAAAGATCAGAAGTTTCTAAATTCATTCTTTCTAAATTCTGAAGTGCTCAATCGTAAGTTTCTTAACTTTAATTTATCATTTTCTTTCCAAACGTTGAGATGTTAATAAATTTAGAGTAACTAATTCCTTGTAAGCAGAAATAAGTTAAATGATATAAATATAAATTTAATAAATATAGTTAACATAAATAAAATAAAATAAATATACATATATAAATAAGATTATAATTAGAGATAGATTAAATTATACAAATATAAATAAAAAAATAATACGTAATTGAAGATAAATTAAATAATATAAATATAAATAGATAGAGAGAATCAATAGGTAACTAGAGATAGTTAAGTAATAAATATATAAATAAAAAAGGATTAATATATTATTATGACATATTAAATAATATAAGTATAAGAATAAAGGAAGCAAAACAATATGTCAATCAAAATAAATAAAAAGTTAATAAAACACACATAAATTTATCTATTATCCATTTTTTAAAAAAAATATCTTAGTTATTTTTTTATTAAACTTGTAAGTTTCGATCATTATTTAAAATTTCTTTCAAAATAATTTATCATTAAGTTGTGACTTATTTTTACTAATCTACTTATCTTACACTTTTTTTATTTAAGAGAAAATATAAGGACAAATAACTTGTATTTCTATTTATAAGTAGAAACTACACATAATATGAAAAAAATTATATAGAAGGTCTTGATAGGATGAATTATTCTTGATATTACTAAATGTGACTTTCATCTCACAATGTACTAAATTGTGACTTTTCAAACACATACACTCATACATTAGCATTTTTTGAACTCATTGTAACAAAATCTAAGACTTTTTATTAATTGACACACTTTTTGACATTTTCAAAGATCACACAATATGATACTTATTAATATATGTCATATTTGTCTTAACCGATAATCTATACATATCATCTGAACAGATACAAAAAATATAAAATAATAATATAGCATATAGGTAGGTTTTTTTTTTATCCAAATTCATTGAATAAAAAATATATATATACTCTTATTTATTTTTATTATTACTTTATATATTTCCTCATAATGTTTAAAATAATACAAAGTAAAATAAAATAATAATCAGAGCAAGATTTTTAAATAAGTAATTAGATATGGATCAATATATTACAAACAAATAAGATAATAAAAATGTAAAGTAAAAAAGAGGAGCGTAACTAAAAATAAACTAAATAACATAATTATAAATTTAATAAAGATGATGAATGTATAATTGAAAATAAATAAAATGACATAATTATAAATTTAGTAAAGAAGATCAATTCATAATTAGAGATAAATTAAATTATATAAATATAAATTTAATAAAGATAATCAATATGTGATTATAGATAAATTAAAAAACATAATTATAAATTAACAAGTGGATAATTAGAGATAAATTAAATTATATAAAAAAATAAAGATGATTAATGTTGAAAATAAACTAAATGATATAAATATAAAAAAAATTAAAAAGAACCAATGTATAACTAAAGATAAATTAAATAATAAAAATATAAATAAAACGAAATGACCAATATAATACTATAATATATTAAATAATAAATTTATAAGAATAAAAGAAAATTAATAGAATTACATAAGTCTACTAATATTAATATAAAAAGATTTAACCTCACTTCCCTTACCTTATATATTGGAGTGACATATTTTTGTTATTCCTAGTCTCACTTTCTCTTTTACCCATCTATTTAGGCCAAATTTATTTAATTGGATTACATGTACTGAATGTAATCTTATCTCTTATATTTTTATTTTGTTTATCTTTTATCTTATTCTTTCATATCTCTTATATTTAAGATGCAATTAGAAGGTTTCTTTAAATATTTTTTTATAATAACTATTATATTTTAATAATTAATTAATATTTTTTAATAATTAATTTTTTATCTTTTTTTCATTTTTATTATTTATTTTTACTATTATTATTTTTTTACTTAACTAAAATGCTTTTAAAGAAACTGCTTAATTTGTTTTTAAATATTCAGACTTTATCGTAACAGAATACGAAATATTTTATAAATTTAATCATAGAAATGAAAACATAAGATTTTTTAACTCTTACATCTAAATTAAAATTAAAATAAATAATATAACTATTTAAAAGTAGAGATAAATAACATATTCAAAATTATGTAGTATTTGAGTTTTCTCCACACACACTTAAATAATCATCCAAGTGTTCAATTTATATTTTCCACAATATTTTCAGTAAAAATTCAAATTTTCAAACTAAATATTGTGGTTCTCAATATAAATTTTCTGAAGGTAGAGAAGGGTTAGAGAAATCATTTACCCTTAGAAAATACAATTTACAAATTGTACATATTAAAATCTTGAGGTAATATATATATTAATCAGATTTAGCGTAGAAATACAAAAAATTCACTTCAATCAAAGCTTTTATCAAATAGATTTAATCTATTATCAGTAGAATTTTATAATGAAAAAAATAGACGTTGTTTCATAACTTAGAGAAAAGTTAGAGAATCGAAACTTATAAGATAAAATTTTCAGATAACTAAAAAGTAAATGTATTTTATTATACTTTTTAACTTAAAATAACAAATACTCATTATTTATCTATTTTAAATCCTATTATCTATATTTATCAAAAATTGGTCCTTATATATTTTGCTTTATCATTATAAGAAAAAAAAACATGCAATTTATGTGGAGGTAAATTAAGAAAAGTTAATATTCTATTGAAAACTAAAAGTATAAGTCAATTTAATTTTCTAAAGATAAAATTACAATTATTGTGGGACACCTACAATAATAATAATAAAAAAACAGTTGTTTTCTGCATAATATATATTATTTTATATACTTAACAAATGTTCAATAAGCTAACAATCTCTTTATTATTTTTATTTTAAATTTTTTTATTAAATATTTTTTCTTTATCATACTAAGTTACATACACAAATAAATGCAATCAAACCAAAAACTGTTAATTTCTTAAATATTAACAAACTTTCTTGATAAATAATAAAAAATATCTAATAAATATTAAAAAATATTTATATTTTTTTCAAATAACATTTAATTAGCTATAAAAAAACTAAATATTTAAAAATAATGTGTTCAACTAAATTTTTAAAATTAAATCATATTAAATTATAAATATCTTAACATCCAACATTATTTTTATCATTATTAAAAAAACAAAATATGAGAAAGATGTTAATATAAATGTGAGAAGAAGAAAAATTATTTAATATATATTATAACAAAGACATTATTAGTATTTTAATAATTTATTAAGTACAATAAACTTTTTTTATGTGCAGGAAGCAACTGCCTAATAAAAAACAGGGCTTATATAAATAGAATTCGAAGTGAAATAATAATTGTATCAAATGATGAAAAATAAATACGGCATATTTATTGGTTATTCATTAGTTATCTATTTTTATATTCTTCAGAAAATTCATTATTTATCAATTATATTTGAATAAATTATTAAACGCTTCTTAATATAATTTGATAACATTATGTTTTCTAGATAAATTTTTTTATTTATTTTAAATTATTATGGAACAATAATATGTTAACTAAAAAAATTGAGATTGGAACAATTTTAAATTTATTAATTATTTTTTTTATAAACATCTATTTGTTTATTTATATTATGTTTTAGTTGTTTTTATTTTTATTTTTTACAATTTTATAAATATTATTTTGTTATTTTACTTTTATTATTGTTAGTTAAGATTGTTATAATTTATTAAAAATTATATATTCTTAAATTTCGATTTAACTCAACTGACACTTTAATAAAGTTATATACATGAACTTAAATATTATTATTTTAAATTTCTAGTGGAATCTTCAATATATTCACACATGTCAAAATCTCTCTCTCTCTATATATATATATTCAGCATATAATTGGAAGCAAAGTATTATAATAAATTTAACAAACTTGATCAATATAAGTTTTAAATGATTATAATACAATTTTAATAGAGTTGAATTTAAACTTAATTGAACTTTATTAAACTGACTTGATAAAATAAGATTTAAATTTATTTATTATTATTTGATTATATATTAAGTTAATGTGAAATCTCTAACTATTGTTATACATTTTATTTAATCTATTTATATATTTTGAATATTAAAAATTTTAAAATAATATTTTATTAGAAATTGAAAAATTATTATATATTATTTATTTTATAAATTATTAGTGTTATTTTATTAACATGGTTTAGTCAATTTAAAGTATTAAATCTTAAATTAGTGGCTTAATCACTTCAATAATAACCAATCTGATTTAAAAATATTGCTTTAAACACGCTTTTAGTTTCATTAATATTTAAATTTGTTTAATTGATAATACATATAATTTTCAAACCATGGTTAGAAAAGCTTTACAATCTAAAGTAAATTTAGACATTTTTTAAAATAAATACTTTTAAATACTTATATTTTATCATCATTAAAATAACTTCTAAAATTAAATTAATTTTACATAATATTTTTATTTTGTAAATATATGTTTTCATTAAATAAATGGCTTCAAATAATTATTTTTTATTAAAAAATTATTAAAGTATGCTTTATAAGTATAACTTTTAAAGAAAAAGAAAAAAAAAAAGAGTTGCATAAAACATCTCTTTACTCATATATTTACGTTTTATTTATATAACTCACAATATTAATTATATTTATCTATTTATATAAATACTCGTTACATTTAAGTCTAAATATGAGGATGGACGTAAGAAGGTTCAAAGTACCTTAAACCCTAATTTGTTAAGGATCTTTATGGAAAGTTAAGATATTAGAATATTGATTTTTTTATTTTAATTTTCTAAGAAGACGACGGCGTTTGTGGTGGTCAACGAGAGTTGTGGTCAATGTCTTTTACCCAAATATTTTAGTCGTTAAACTCGTGCTATTGATTAAGCATTAATTTAAAACAAGTGGATATTATAAAACTGAAACTAAGGATGCATGCATATTAAATTATATTTAATTTCTTAACATTGTGTTCTAGTTTTTGTTGAACATGAACACCAGCTAACATGACTATTTTATCTTTTTTTTTTCTCTTTTGAATGCCATTTTTAAATTGATTTGAACAAGTTATCCATTAGTCTAATTTCCATTCACACCTAAGTAAATATGGAATTTAATCCTTGATGGCTGCTTCTAATCTTGTCCCTACAAATTAATAGGTGGCTTTAGAGATTATGACTTTCATTACTTTTATATATTTTTCTAAATGGATAAACTCGAATACAAATAAATTTCAACCATTTTCATTTTATTAAAAATATTATTTGATTAATTGAGATTCCATTTTAATTTTTTTATATTAGGATTTAGTGAATTATGTTTTAAAACAATGTTTATTTTTAAATATGATTAATAAAATTAACTAACTTTTTTTATTTATGTAATGTTTAGTTTATTATACTTATATTTGAGTATGAAGAAAAAAATGGATTTTAGTGGTTCAACTTTTAAGTCTGTATGTATAAAAACTAAAATCTTGCATTCTAAACCATTTAATTATTTCTTTCTTATATAGCTACTCAAAATCTCCTCGGAAATCACCACGCAATATAATTAGTTGGAAAGTTTAACAATTATTCATGTTCATCCCTTTAATTTAATTAAATGTGTTACATACTCCAAACCAATTAATAAGTACAGTTGATGTAACGTATAAAAAGTATATATATATATATATATATATATATATATATATATATATATATATATATATATATATATATATATATATATATTAAGTTGCTTCTTGAATATAGTTTGGTAGCTTATTTGCACAAAAGTTTTTATCTCTTTGATACCATTCTCTTTAAATTTTCTCTAAAATAAATAGATTAAAATTTTATCGATTTTTAGATTCAGAGGAAAACATGAAGCTAACTAAGGAAAGAAAAATTCTACCCCGATTAGATTTGTGAATGAATAAGTTTAATTAGATTTGTGAATGAATAAGTTTAAGTGTATTTAATTTTAGAAAATTCTTTAGAAATAATTTATATTTTTTAAGAATTTTTCTAATTAGATTTTGTTTGTAGAGAAATGTTACTTAAGATTATGAGATAAGGGAAACTAAGATTAATTATAATATTCTTGTTTGAGAGAAGAAGACAATAGAATTCATGTTAAAAAATTGACTATTCAAAGATAATGACTTGTATGGTATGTAATTTTCGTAATGATTGTAATGTGTTATATTTGTTTGAAATCTTATTTTTGTATTTAAATAATAATGTAACTGTTTGTTGATTATATAAAGAGAAAAAACTTGCTTGTTAGGATTAAAATGGAAGTGTCTTCTATGGGAAGGTTTGTCTCAAACCTAGTTTCAATCTAGCAAAAGTATGACAGTTACAAAATGTCTCAAAGCATTTTCATTTTCGCTAAAGCGAAAGTGTGACAGTTATGATGTGATTTAATGTGATGTAATTTCTGCTCAATTGAAAATTTTTTGTTTAAGTAAAAAATGTTTTAATTTTTTCTTTTTTAGCTCAATTGAAAATGTTTATCTCAATAAAAATAACATTTTCACTCAAGCAGAATTGTAATTGAAACAAAATAGCCTAGTAGAAAGAGAATTGATTTGGACAAATTTTTGCTCAAATGACCAAATTGTCGCTCAAGTGAAAATCGATCGGAATTGTTGGATGTTTTTTAACTTTTATAAATGTAAAGTTGAAATATGGTTAGATAGTTATGTGATTTTACTTCGACATATGTGATGTGAAGTCGAGTAGAGTCGAGAATTGGTGTCCATAATATACTAATTGTGTGAGACCAAGTAAATACAAAGGTTAATCTCTATAATCCACTAAGATGTGTGGTAAATTTTTGATATCTGGGTATGTACAACTTGAGCTATTCTATAACAAATTCAATGAGATTTTAGGTTATATTAGTAGCTTCAGTCATATAGTCTAGGATACTGATTAAGAGTCAATGGAGAAATATCGAGACATGCCTTAAGGCTACGGTGTGGTAGATCACATTGGGATATAATACAGTTGATCAGAAGTACTGACAAAGTAATTCACTATATATGATCTACAAGTGTTATTTTATAAATAAAGACATATTAGTGGTGTTTATAAAAAAATGTTTTGATTAGATATTATTTATTATGTATGATATGATAAATATACATGAAAAGAAAGAAAGTGTAATATTACTTAATAATATTATTTGTGTTGTTATTTTTAAATTGTTAGTTTACTGTATATTTTATTGATTATTTCATATTATGTGTTCGTAACCATATGCTTTAACATGTAAGAGGAGTGGTTTTTAATCCTAAAAATGAATTAAAAGAGTAAATAATGATATATATATATATTAATCACGTACTAGAATCTCCTTTTACTAGAAATGTTTTTAGACTTGATACAATCTATGTTAATTTTATCATTCAAAGCAAGTTAATACTATACATTGAATTGATCGTCATAATGATAACGATGCTAGGTTGTTATAGAAGGTCTTTCTTATAAAAGATACATATACTATAATTTATAAATCATAACATGTTACACGTTTTCTGTTTACTTTAATTTCTTATTCTCATACAAAGTAATACAATCTTTCTGTTAACTCGGCGTATTTCAATTTGGAATTAAGGACTATTTTTGAAATATTTTTTTTCTTATATTTTAAGTTAGGAAATCTTGAATAGATTTTTTTTTTTTTTTATCTTTGTAGTACTTTTATGATCCTTACAGTGTTATATATTTTTAAAAGATAAATATTCAGTTTACTCTAATAATAAAAAATTTAACTTATATTTTTTTATTTAATTATATTTCAGATAAATTTTACTTATAAATTTGTTTAGGTGTATTTAATAATTTGTGTTTTACTTTGGAAATTTGAAAAAACTGAGTATATCATGTAAGATTTATCAAATAACAAATTTATCAAAAATTTAATTTTTTCAAATAATAAATTTGTTAAGAAAACACCATTATTAACCTATGGAAGAATAAATTTAATTTTCCTTTTAATGCTGGGAATGAGTTTCCTTGGTTGGTTGGTAATAGGTCTTTATTATTGTGTGGTCCACAGAGCAATGAAAACTCTGAATTCTGAACCATAAACCAAAAGATGAATGGAAGGATACGAACAAAACATTGAAAGATCACAAAATGTATTCTGTCTCATGATTAAATATACTTAAAAATATTGTTTATTATTTATTAATATTATATATTTACAAATATAATTTTATATTTTATTGTATTATGTTTATAACAGACTTTTTTTATTTACTTATAGTAAATAATAAATTTTCAATATCTAATATTTTCCTCTAATTATTATATTTGTAATAATTTTACTTTTACAAGATACTCAAATTTAATAATAAAAATAATAAAAAAATTATTTAGTTTTATAAATTTATGTGACCAGCTTGTAACCTGCAATTTTGTGAATAAGAAAAACCGGCACATTATCACAATGTGATTAGCTTATTAGGTGAAACAAATATAAAATAAAATGGATGATAAGATGAAAATTATTGACAATAATGTATAACAGAAAAATTTGTGCTATTATTGGACTCGTTCCACGTAGGAACCTACGCTCAAAATTAAAACTGTGGTAATGAAAAACGTGACAAGTTTATGTGAAAGACCTTCTAACCTAATACTGAAATTTTGACTCTAAAGAAAACATTATCTATTTGAAAATTATTGAATGATATAATAATTCTAGTATCCTCTAATCTCTTTATTTATTAATAATATTGGTTCAACATGTCATCAAGTTATAAACTGGTTATATTAATTATTCTTAATCAGTTGTACAGACTATATTATTTTTATATTATTCGATTTGAGAATTTATATAAAAATTATTAGTAAATTGCAGATTCATATACATGTCTTAATACAAGAAAGTTATATCAATCCAAAATCTAAGTTTTGATCTAAATTATTATCCAATGAACATTTTGACCAGAATACATTAACATGCAAAACCTCTTAATCAGTTTTAAGATTCGTGGAATCATATGAAAGGCATCAAACATACCAATTTCAATGTTCTCTGCAAAGTAGTTTTAAATTTTTAAATATTATGACAATTGAAAATCACTTTACATCATTAAAAAAAAAAAATCAGATTGAACCAAAATTAAGAATAAAATAATTTCATTAAAAAAAACAAGGCATTGAAAAAAATAGCATAGAGGAGTGCAATTAAGCCATAGTTTAATCAGAATTCAAGGTATCACTTCAATATATATCATTATAATCAATTTATACAGAGAACTACATTTAACCTAAACATTCTATGATGCAGTTACAATGAAATTATATGATCCATCCATCCATTTATTAATGAAGGATTCAACTCTAAGTTCAAGAGAAACTCGAGACAATCTTTGCAGCAATAAGAATTGCATGTAAGTCTCTCTTTTGTCCATAGAGAAAAGAATTTCAACTTCACTCTGATTTGGATGAGCCATTAAGCTCAGGGTCAGTTTGGTAGTACACAACATCTCCTGTGTCACGAACAAAATGGTCAGTCTTCAAGCTCCTTATTAACTCCCCAATAAGGTGAAAAGGAAGAGGAGCTGATTTCTTTGGCTCTCTATAGTATTTTCCAAACACTGGCTTAGCAGCCTCAGTCTGCAACACAACAAAAAACAACATTCAAACTCAACATCTTAAGAAAATCACTATACATTCTTTGAACAAAGGTAGAGAGACACTCACAGCCTCAACTAAGTGATAGTGTGGAATTTGAGGAAATAGGTGATGAATGACATGAGTTCCAATGTCATGGTGAATGTTATTGAGCCATCCATAATCACGATCAAGTGTAGTTAGACCACCCCTGAGGTAGCTCCATTCCTGTTCAACATGAAGGAGGAAAAACATTATATAAGAATTAAGATCATAAGCATCACAAAAATATGCCAATACTCAAGTAGACCAGTCCTTTTCATAGTAAAGAAAGACTGAACAGAATAAAGGTACCTTTCCACGATACCAAGGTAATTTGTCTTCATGGCCATGATGGTGCAAATAAGTCACCAAATCCAACCACATAACGAATAGCTACAGAACCAAGAAAAGTCAAATGAGAACTTCATTCATTCTTGACTCAAAAACAATAGAAATGATGGAAAGGGGGAAGAAAATCACCATATAGGGAACACCATAAAGCTTAAGCAGTTGAATTGGACCCATTACAAACCCCAATCCAACAAGCAATCCCAACATAGCAGCCCAACAAGCTGTGGAAGTAATGACATCTTTTTTTTCATTTGGAAGGAACAAATCACTGCTAGGGTCAAAGTGAGAACCGGTCTTCCCAGGACTCCTACTCCACTGGATTCAAACATTAACAGCCACCATGTCAATTCTTCTATCAAGACTTAAAGAATAATTAATGTTAAAATTATGGTCAAACCATGTAGGCACATCAACTTACAAGGTACACAGGATATGCAAGCAGTGGAAAAGGGGCAGTGAATCTTAACATACGTGTTACAGTGTCCAAGCTCCTGAACACTCTTTCAGACAACTGCATGATTATCAATACACCTCCCATGTCAGAAATTTTTATCACTTAGGGAAAAATAACTTGGAGCCAAATGGTATCTCTAAAAACAAGAACAGAGAGGGTATCATCTCACCGGTTGCCAAGATTCATCATTTTCAACATGGCCATGATTTTGGTGATGAGTCCTATGACTTATTCTCCTGTATAAAATAACAGTTTCAAACATAAATTTAAAGCTATAAGTAAATAAAAAATAGTATAAATATGTTTATATCCCTCAAAATTCAGTTTTTTTTTTTTCTATACCAAAATTTAATGCTTTTATTCTCCCTGTATATTTATCAAAAGTAACGTGCTTTGAGCCCCTGGTAGACTAAAAACGTGTTTTTGTGGAATGCTGAGACTAAAAACGTACAAATTTTTTATAAGAACTAAAACCAAATTTACAGATATTTGAAAGATATAAACTATTTAACTCTAAAATTTAAAAGGGCTATTCCATGAGAAGCATCAACGTACCATCCGTGATATGGTACTAGAATTGAAGAATGTAGCAGATGCCCAACAACACTGTTCAATTTGGGGTTGCTTGAAAAGCTTCCATGACCACTGAAACCCCAAAACAATAAGTAAACTCATCAAGTCAAAATTATGGAACCCAATTCAGCACCCCAAAATAAAGCTTCATCCAAATTAGAAAAAAAAAAATGAAGAAAAGACAAATAGTTATTACCAGTCATGACCAAGAACAAACAGAGCCCAGAACATTGTGCCTTGAGCAGCCCAATAGAGAGGCCAAACCAACCAATTATTGAGATAAGCAGCAGCAGCAGCCAATCCTACGACAACAATGACATCCCTCACCACATAGCTCATGGACTTCCAAGGGTCCTTCACCCAGCAATGCTTTGGAATAGCAGCCCTAATATCAGCCAAGTTGAATGGTGGTGGAGCACCAGGGTCAAATTCTGGAAGCTTCTCATGATCAACCCCATTAGTCCCATTCATTCCATCAACAACATTATTTTGCTCCCCTTCAGTGGAAGAGACCCTCAAAGGGGCACTCACTTTCAACCCCCAATTTCTCTCCCTAAGGTTACATCTCAAAGGTTGAAACTTAAGATCACCCACACTCTTGTTTGTGTCCAAAAATTCAACCTTTAAGGAGCTGCACAAAACCGCCCCAGTTCTAGGCCTAGGAAACACTGGAGCAAGAGGCTTCATGCCACATTCTGATAAAACCCAAGAAGTCGCCATAGGACTCAAAAGCTTCAAAAAAAAGTTTACAGGGTCAGGTTCCTGGATTCTACAGGAACCAAAATAGAAAAATCCCCGGACAGACGAGAGACAAAGAAGAACACGAAAGATGAGAACCAGAAGGAGAAGAGAAAAATTGCCAGAAGAAGCAAAATTTCTACTCCTAAAATACTAAAATATTTGGTCATAAAATACTCCAAAAAAACAACTTGCTTGCAAAATTGAATACTATCAACAAACAATTGGGTGGTAGCTTGTGTTTCAACCTCCAACAACAACCACAGGAATTTGAACCCTTTGTTTCTCTAAGGTCCTCAAGCTTTGTTCTGAGGCTTAGAAGAATAAAGGGCCAAAAGGGTGTTGAAAGGAGGCTAAAAGACCGTATCTTAGTTGCTGGGTGATGATTCTGAGAATGAGAGGTGCAACTTAAATATAAGAGGGTGAAGCAGAAAAGGGGTTTATGGATTTTTCAGGGGCAATTTGGTCATTTGGGAATTTTTTATGTGTTGACACCAACCCAATCCGTGTTTACTTTTACCATAATAACGATTCCCATAAAGTATTGGGTTTCATTCTTGCCGTGTATTTGACCTATTATGATGGAGGATCATATTTTATTTCCCTAGGTTTTTTATTATTGTTTAACAGGGAAACATATATTTTAAAAAAATATATAAAAAGCAATGAAATAAATAATAGTATACAAGTATATTTTATTTTAGAGGACAATAAAATATAAGAATAATAACAAACTTTTCACGCAATTGAATTGGATAAGTAAGAAAAAAAAAAGTCTAGGATAAGTATTGCATTATATTATAATTCATAGTTAGTTGCTCCGTTATCTTATTCTTTATCTTGTTGGTGTATTTCTTCTTTTGAACGATTGAAAAATAATAAGAAAAAAATAGAATATATATAATATTATGCAAAAAAAAATATATGTATTCTATTTTTTTAATCTGCATACTATATTATATTTTTATATGGAAAAAATTCGACAAGTAAATTTAAACTCTATCATTGATTGAAATATAAAACTAAATAATTATTCTTAAATTATTTTTAAATATTTTTTTCATAACTATAACATAATTTCGTAAGTATCGTGAATCTTAGAATATTAACTACATAAATAAAATATAATTTTCTATATTTTAGTTAAATTATAATTTTTTAATTGGTAACAGAATTTAAAAATCATTTTGTATTCTGTTATTTGTTATAACTATCCTATTATTATTTGATACAGTATCCGTTATACACAATATGTTCATAGCTTATGTCATTACATTATGTTTATATTATTTTATATTTTAATCATTAAAGAATACATTAATGTATTATTTATTATTTACCAAACCAAAAAAATTATATAATTAAAGATTTTTGGTGAAAGAAAATGCTGATATATGAGGCATTTAGATTAATTTTTGTACGAATGGAAAAATTAAACCAAATATTTAATTTGATTCTTGTAAAAAAATACAAATGAAAATAAATTATAATAGAGTAGAGTAAATACATGTTTGTTGAAGTGAAATTGAAGGGTGGAAGAGAAGTTGGATTAGCGAAGTTTAATAAGGTGATTGGTAATAATTTGAGATGAAAAAAATAAAAAATGTTTGTTTTTTGTGATTTGATGGCACAAAGAGAAAAGGTGACTCCATTGGGAATGAGAAGTAGTTTTCTTTGGTTCATGGGTCGGTGGTGTATTATTATATTCGTGTATCAATGTGAAACCTAATTTTGTGACACAAACATCCATGTGCCACACGTGACATTATCGTGATTGTTAAAACTTTTATTATTTTCATTTCATAAACTTGGTCGGAAATAAAACATATTTCATTTGTTTACACTATTTTTATTTGCATTTCATAAATATTGGTCGGAACCAAAACATATGACTGAAATGGAGTTTGTGCTAACCTTATCACAGAATCTATATTAGCATAATTGCAAAATTCTTATCCAAAATAAGACACTTATAGGATTTATGTTATCATATAGTGTATTTAATATGTTGCTACTTTTGAAGTTTAAAATTATATTATAGTTTTAGGTATTTAAAGTATTTTTCGCTTTGAAAACTCAAAATTGTATTATAGTTTGATCTTCAAAAAACGTTTAAAAAAATTAAAATATATTTAAATTACTCGATTATATAATGTGCAACTATTAAACATAGCAGACATAAATTACAAAATATTTAGAAGATTTATTAAGAAAATATAGAAAAATATTTAGTATATCAATAAATAAATTAATTTCTATTTTAGTAACTCAAAATTTAATAAAATGAAGATATTTATTCATTAATTGGTGAGTCTGTATAAAATTAGTTTTATTTGTATTTTATTTTTTTAGAAAATGGAACTTTTTAGTGAAAAATTTGCATTTATCTATTAACTAAAGTTTATAAAAAGATTATAATTCTGATGCCATTTGTATTTGTATTTTATATTCTGAATTGAATCCCATTTCCTAATTCTGATGTCATTGTTAGTTTCGGATTGAACCAATCTAAAAGAAAAAAAAAACAAAAGAGTCATATATTTCGAATTCGGTCATATCCAGAAGTTAAAAAAAAAAAAAAAAAAAAAAA
>Ga0209700_105593_pt1 | contig 20920 bp, 15 predicted proteins | sample SiratroredBW_FD_187528 | JGI IMG/M metagenome (GOLD analysis project Ga0209700, IMG submission 187528) | Root nodule microbial communities of legume samples collected from California, USA - Siratro red BW (SPAdes) (version 2) | ecosystem: Host-associated > Plants > Roots > Nodule | place: USA... | reverse complement strand
ATTTTAAAAAAAAAAAAGAAAAAAAGACTAATTCTAGTTTCACAACTTTTTGAAAATAATAGAAAAATGAAAAAAAAAATCAATAAAAGAGAGGGAAATCAACGCCATTCTCCCTCCTTCAGGATTTTTTTGCATGATTCCCTGTACACGCGATCAGATACCAGCACCAGCCACCCTGCTTCACGCTCGCAGAGATAATACAGTATTTTTTGTCTCCTATGCAATAGGGGCATTGGTCTTTTCGAAATAATGGTCATGAAAAATGGTTTTGAACTAGGGAGCATCACACAAGTTCGCATAGAGATCCTTGGCTTGGCATATACATCCGTAAAGGAGAAACACCTACTGGTAAGAAAAAGAAGGAGAGCCCTTTGCTTTCTTTAGGAAAGAGGAGCACTCACGGGAAAGTAATTATAGAGGATGACAATGAAAGAAAAAAAAAAGAAGGGGGAAAAGAGAGAGAGGAGAGGATAAAAGGGAGAGAGAAGGAAGAAAAGGGGGAGGTCTTTCAGTATCAACAGGCAAGTTTTTTTCTCGAGCTCTTGAGTGGTAGAGTTTTTTTTCACCTTATCTCAGTTGTAGTTCATGGTGAATGTCTTCAGTTGACTTTGTGAATGGCTTTTTTTTCATGATGAACTTTGTTTAAAGTGTATGTTAATTTTCCTTGGATCTTGTCTTGTTTTGTTTTTCTCTTGGATTACATCCATTTTTTATTCAGTTTACATTATATGTTATGCGAATTTTTTTTTTAAAAAGACAAACAACATAGCGATAAATAAACATGTACACCATTACACCTTATAAAAACCACTTCCGATGCTCGCCTACCCCCCACGGAGAAGAACCAGGCCTAAACAACTTCTTTGCTTCACCTCATATTAAGAAAATAATGATTATCATAATTGTACATAATTAACTTGATAATGATAGAATCCCATGATTAATGGATCACCACATAATTAGCTTGTAATTAGGAGAGAAAATCTCCATATACTTGTATATATTTCCTGTACATGGACTGATATAAACACACAGAAATAAAAAGCGATTACCATTTCTTTCTATGGTATCAGAGCACCGATCTTGGTGCTCTGACAGTCTCTCCATTTTTATCCGCTACATAAGAAATCATGTCTCGCGAAGAAGGCACCCGTAACGTCGCCAAGTCGACTACAATGGACCCAACCGATCCCTTCTATGTTCATCATTTGGACCAACCTGGACACATGTTGGTGTCAACCAAATTGAATTGCGCCAATTATCAATCTTGGAAGACATCAATGGTACACGCACTCACGACAAAGAAGAGACTCGGATTTGTTGACGACACACTAGAAATGCCATCACGAGAAAATGATCCATCCAAATTCGAATTATGGAATCAATATAATTCCATGATTCTTTCATGGTTAAGTCACTCCATCGAGGCAGAGATAACCGCAAGGATAGTTCATGCGAAGACCACCCATCAAGTTTGGGAAGATCTCTACAACCAGCTCGGGCAGAAGAATGTGCCAACCATTTTTCAAATTCAGAAGGCAATAGCTACCATGTCCTAAGGTATGATGTCAGTGGCTTCATACTACATCAAACTCAAAGCGTTGTGGGATGAACTCGAGCTATATCGTTCACCCATAGTTTGTAATCAGACAAAGAAGCACCATAATGAGAAGGAAGAAGATAAACTAATGCAACTCCTCGTGGGGTTGAATGATTCGTTTAAAACAATCAGGTCCAATATTCTCGCCATGAATCCTCTACCAAATGTCCTATAAGCGTACTCTCTGATTGTGCAAGATGAACTCAGATTCTGGCGAGAATTTTTCAATCGCGACATCAGTGCAGGGCCGATCTGCCAATTGGAAGCAATCAAAAGGTGAAACCTGTGAACACTGTAACAAATCAGGTCATACCATAGCCGAATGTCGTATTTTGAAATTTCATTGCACATACTGTGATAAATGAGGACACACAGAGGATGTATCGCATAAAGAATGGGACATGGAATTCCAATGGACGCAATGGCAAACAGCAGCAAAGCAAAAATAACCCCAAAGGCTCCTATTCATCGACAAACATGGCGGATTCCTCTTCTTTACCACATGATAGCAACAAGTCTGATGGAAACCTTGTACAAGGTTTCACTGCCGAGCAAATTCAGCAATTGGCAAAGGCTTTTTACTCACTCAACAATAATTATGGTAAAAGTGAAGCGTTTATAAATGCCGCAGGTCTGTTTGCTCATAACTCGTCTATTAATTCTGCTTTTACGAAACCATGGATTTTGGATAGCAGAACCAATCACATTACATTTGATTCACAATTTTTTACTCACACTTCATCATCATTTATTCCAAATGTTAATCTGCTCTCAGGCTCAACTACGACCATCTCATCTACGGGCACAATTAAATTCAATGAGAATATCACTCTCAAAGATGTTCTTTGCGTTCTTTCTTTTAATTTAAATCTCATGTCCGTTAGTAAGATAACTAGTGTACTAAATTGTTGTGTCGTCCTTTTTCCACATGGTTGCGTTTTGCAGGACTTGGCTACGAGGAGGATGATTGACTCGGGTAAACAATACGCAGGCTTATACTACATGTCCCCTCTTCAAAACCAAGCCCGCGCATCTCAAGTTTCAGCTAACCCTGATTTATGGCACAAGTGCCTCAGACATCCTTCTCTGACGCGTCTACAACTTGTATCTTCATTACTACCTATCAATAAAAATTCCATTTCCATTCATAATAATTGCAGTATTTGTCCTAAAGCTAAACAGACAAGGCTACCCTTTCCATTAAGCACAATAAAATCTCATTCTCCATTTAATCTATTACATTGTGACATTTGGGGTCCTCATAAAACCCCGACTCATTTTGGAAAACGTTTTTTTCTCACTATAGCTGATGACTACACTAGCTGTACTTGGCTATTTCTTATGAGTCACAAATTTGAAACCCAACATCTTTTAGAATCATTCATTACATTTGCGCAAAATCAATTCAAGGCATCTATTAAAACCATCTGTGTTGACAACGATTTGGAATTCTTTTCCATGCGTAATTTTTTCCTCAAAAAAGGTATTGAATGTCAACGCACTTGCGTTTACACTCCTCAACAAAATGGAGTAGTAGAACGCAAACATAGACACATTTTAAACACAGCACGAGCCCTCCTATTTCAATCCCATTTACCATAAGAATTTTGGGAGGAATGTGTTTTAACAACAACATATATCATTAATTGCTTGCCATCACCTTTACTCAAAAATACATCACCATTTGAGCTACTATATAATCAGCCACCTTTACTTTCCCACCTAAAAACTTTCGGTTGCCTCTGTTACGCAACTGTTGTTTCACCTAAGCAAAACTTCGATTCGCGCGCTCGACAATGCATCTTCATTGGTTATCCTCGCAATAAAAAAGGATACAAATTATTTGATATAGATGTAGGAACATTTTTTACAAGTCGGGACGTCACCTTCCATGAAAGTGTTTTCCCATTCTGCCTACAGTCTCGAACGCAATCCTCACCTTCATCGCAAGATATTCTGGCCGCTATTGACATTGACTTACCAACTCCAGTCCGACATTCACTTGATCCACCATCTTCTTCTACTCGTCACAATGCGCCTGAAACTCCAATAGACCAACCTTCTTCTCCCACGCCAGGAAACCCAACACCAATTATCGAACCTTCTCCAGCCAACTTTCCTGTTCGACGATCAAGTTGCACATCAATCCCACCTACTTGGCTTTAAGACTATGTGACGGGATCCCAAGCCAATCATTCGATCACTACCCAAGAACGGCCGAACGAAACTAGGTATCCTATGCATCATTTTCTTTCTAATTCACGTTTTTCTTCTACACATAGTGCATATATTGCTAACATCACAAGCACCAAAGAACCTCACACTTATGCTCAAGCTATCCATGATCCAAATTGGCGAAAAGCAATGGACGAAGAGCTTTTCGCCTTGCAACTAAATCAAACGTGGACCTTGATGCCGTTACCTGCCGGGCAGAAACCCATCAGATGCAAATGGGTCTATAAAATAAAGTACAAATCGAATGGCAACATCGACAGATATAAGGCGTCCCTTGTCGCAAAGGGGTACACTCAGATTGAAGGTGTCGACTATTGCGAAACCTTTTCACAAACAAAAAAATTAACTACTTTGAGGTGTCTCCTCATCATTGCATCAACCAAAAATTGATTTATTCACCAGCTAGACGTGTAAAATGCCTCCTTACACGACAAATTGCATGAAATTATTTACACGGAATTGCCGCACGGGCATCGTCGACAAGGGAAGAACATTTTGTGTCGACTCAACAAATCCCTTTATGGTCTCAAACAGGCATCCCAAACATGGTTTTCAACATTTTCTCATGTGATTAAATCTGCAGGATTTCGGCAGTCCAAGGCAGACTACTCTTTATTCACAAAACAGGATGACTCATCATTTACTGTCCTTTTGATTTATGTGGACGATATTCTTTTAACAGAAAATGATCTGATAGAAATGCAGCGTCTTAAAGACTGTCTATTACGACGATTTTGCATTAAAGATCTTGGAGACTTGAAATATTTTCTAGGGATTGAATTTTCCCGTTCCAAAACTAGTGTTTACATGTCACAAGGGAAATACGCGCTTGATATTTTGCAGGATGCGGGACTCACAGGTGCTTGCCCATACAAATTTTCAATAGAGCAATACCTAAAACTCACATCGGACGATGGAGAATTGTTAAAGAATCCAGTCAAATACAAGTGGCTTGTGGAACGACTGATATACCTCACGGTTACTCGGTCGGACATAGTGTTTTTGGTTCAGACTCTAAGTCAATATATACAAGCTCCACAGAAACCTCATTGGGATGCCGTAATTCGCATCCTGAAGTACATCAAAGGATCGCCGGGACAAGGATTGCTATTGCCATCCGAGAACAATCTAACATTGACAACTTATTGCGACTCAGATTGGAGAGGTTGTCAAACAACTCGGAGATCAATATCTTGGTATTGCACTTTTCTTGGTTCTTCTATTATTTCATGGAAATAAAAAAAAACAGACAAATGTATAGAGATCATCCGTGGAAGCAGAATACCGTGCGATGGCCAATACTTGTTTGGAGATAGTTTGGTTGCGATATCTATTGCAGGACTTGAAGGTGCCATGTAACCTGCCAGCTCGACTTTTTTGTGATAATCAGGCGGCCTTGCATATAGCAGCAAACCCAGTATTTCATGAACACACAAAGCACATTAAGATAGACTGCCACATTGTACGAGAAAAATTACAAGCTGGGATAATCAATCCCTCGTATGTACCGACAAAGTACCAGCTCGTAGATATTTTTACGAAGGCATTGGGTAAGGAACATTTTTTGACGCTATGATGCAAGTTGGGGGTTCGTGATCTTCACCTACCAACTTGAGGGGGAGTATTAAGGAAATAATTATTATCATAATTATACATAATGATAGAATCCCATCATAATTTTACATAATTAACTTGATAATGATAGAATCCCATGATTAGTGGATCACCACATAATTAGCTTGTAATTAGGAGAGAAAGTCTCCATATACTCGTATATATTTCCTGTACATGGGCTGATATAAACACACAGAAATAAAAAGCGATTACTATTTCTTTTTACCTCACAAATATATTCTCTAACCTCTCCCATAAATCCCATGCACCTCCCATGCGCTTCCACTGTGACCCCGTAAGCATATGAAGCACTTCCATAGTCCCACGATACCCTACACTAACTTATTACTAGCGCCCTTATCTAATCTCACATAGTCACCTCTAATGCACCCCCATAATAGCCCCAACCAATGCAACGTCCTTAACGCCAAACTACTCTCTCAAACACAACACTCTTAACGTAACCTGTGCCCCACCATGCTCATCTCCACCACCAACCGCCAAGGAAAAAGTACCTACACCCTTAAACGTGCCTTTCATGTACCACCATGGCACCAATACAATGCCACACACCCTTCTTCTTCTTCTTCATGGAGCTTTAGCTTACAGCTTTATTGCACCCCACAAGTAACTACCCCTATATCAAGTATGCCATATATCCCCCACGTATCACGCCATCATCTACCGTGCTCTCCAAGCCTCCACATATTTTCCCCACATCACTAGAAAACCTCTCCTCGTAATGCCTCTCCACCATTCCTTCATTCACTGCCACTCCCAATCACAAAACCTTTTGCCATTGTGAAACCACCCTCAAATCGGCATGCACTTTTCACGGTTCCTCCACACACCTCTAAAACCACCATAAAACACCTCTACCAAGCACCATTGTGCCTCCCACCTCCACCATAGACCTCTTTTCTCCTCCATTTCACCTCCATTGGGACGAGGAGGAGGAGAGGAACATTCAACAACCCATGGTGCGGCGTTTTGCCGTCGCCGGAGAGTCGCCGGAAAACTAGCCCGGCGAGCTCTCTCCCCCTCGAGTAGCCAACTTTGAGAGTAGATTCCAAGAGATCTAGGAACCTTTAGGAAGAGTTGAGGGTTGCATTTGAAAGCTGGGTTTACCCTCTTTCCATTGGTATGCCACAACCCCATTTATGAAACTTCTAGATCCCTCAAAAATGAGTGTCAAGATGCGGGTCCAGCATGTGTAACTTAGAATATTTTCTGGGCACCACATAAAACATAAACTTGGACTTGGGGTTGACTTTGGGAGATTCGTTCTCCCTAGTCTTGAAGCTTTATGAGTTGTATGAGCTATCATTAGAAAGCTCTTTTTTTCCCTCTTTCCATTGGTCTAGGATGGGTGTATTTATGAGATCATTTGGTCACCCAAAATCACCCCGAAAGTAATGTCCCAAACTGGTTTCTAGGCTTCCCAGAAACTAAGTCATGAGAGACAGCCAACTAGCCAACTTTGTAGATTTTGTTCTCCCTATCCTTGAACCTTTAGAAGGTGTGTGAGTAGTCTTTGGAAAGGTAGTTTTACAAGATTTTCAGTGGTCTATAATAGGTGCATTTATGTTACCATTTGAGCCTTCGAATTCTGCTCGAAAAACTTGTCCCCAAACTGGTTTCTGGGTTCTTCCCAGAAACTATAGGGCAGATTTCAGTTTTCAAGTGCCTAACTTTCGAGGGAGTTTTCTGTCAATATAAGAATCTTCAAGGGCTTTACTTGTGCTTGTTAGAAAGATATATTCAAGATATTTCTAGTGGTATGCCATAGGTGCATTTATGATGCCATTTGAACTATTAATTTTGATTCCAAAGTTGGGGTCCCAAACTGATTTTAGAAGACCAAATTTTGACTAAGTTAAAAATTTAGATTCATTAAATACACCAACTTTAGGGAATTCGTTCTCCCAATCCTTGAAGTTGCTAGGGGTGTATAGGTAACCAATGGAAAACCCTTAGATTTATCTTTAATTTGACACCAAATTTGCTCATTTCCATAGCCATCTGACCATCCAAATTTGGCCTCAAAGTTGCCATCTCAACTTTTTCACCCACCAGACCATCATAACCCCAGCCAAACACAGCTTAAGGTGATAACCTCCGGCATGCACACTGCCTTTTGAGGCATCTAAAGTGATTGTGGTTAAACTCTTGTCCTTCATGGAACTATGACCCGTTCCTACTCTCAGTATAAGGAAAAGCACGTACGCTGCTACCTTTTCATATATTGCAAGTTCGAGCGAGTCACAATATCCTCATTTGAGCCTAAACCCCGCACAAGCCACGCTCACTAACATTTTTGTCTCGATTGATGGTATAGTCACAAAAAAAAACCTAAAACAAAATGGAAAACCACAAAAATCACTAAAAATAGGAAAAAATAGTAAAAATACAACAATAATAGAAAATAAAAAATTCAAAACAAATCAGCATACAACCAAACAATTTAAAAAAAAAAAAAAACTACGTAGCCTTGATTTTCTATCATGTATAGAAATATGTAGGAGCAAGGTCAATCCTTGTCGGATCCTTTAACTTAAAAATCATTATTTTGTTCTTATTTATTTTTATTTCTATTATTTGGGAAAATAAACATTTTAAAAAATATACTCATTTTACTTATTTAATTAAAGGTATCGTCATAAGACGGGCGTTGTGCAGGTGCTAACACCTTCCCCACACGTAACCGACTCCCGGATCTAGACTCAGTTTTCACAAACTAGTCTTATCCTCGTTTTTTTTTGTTTTTCCATAGTTTTCCATAAAAACTATGGTGGCGACTCCTTTTTCCAAATTTTCAAACTCATTATTAATTTTTTCGGATCGTTGCCCCGTCGTGATTCCAGTTGCGACATAGGCCAACTAGTTTTCGGCTTTTGGTTGTAATTACTTCCTCTTCAAGGACCTTGTGTGTTCTTGGGGACTTTAATGATATCCTTTATGTCACTGAGCGAGAGTTAGTTCTTTGCCTAACAATTTATCTTGTGATGAATTTCATGATTGGATTAATTCGAATGAGCTCTTAGCTATTCGTTCTTCAGGTGCTTCCTTTACTTGGTCTAATGGGAGGTTGGGTAATCAAAGGATTGAGAGGAAGCTTGATAGGTTTCTTTTCAATTTTCCTTGTTTAGATACTTGGTATAATTACAGGTATAAAATTTTGGTTCGTAATTATTCTAATCATCATCTTCTTCCTGTTGATTTGGTTACAATATCCTAGTTGTACACAGGTTATACATGTGTCGCATCTAATGTAGTCGTGGCCGTATATACATGTGTGGCATCGTTGTGTAGCAGTGGCCATATCTACATGTGCCGCATCTGATACATCTTTGAAGGCCAAAACCGTATCATCAAGATGGCGTGCTCAGGCCATATGGGTCACGTTGACCGCTCAAGGCGTATTGGTATGCATGGACGTATCTGATACATGAATTGTATCTGCATGTGTGCCACATTTGTATGCATATCCGCATTGAATACATGAGCCGTATCTACATGGCTTGCATGATCGAGAGCCAAAGCAGTATGTCGAGTAACTCTGAATGTCGCTTCCGTATCACTTGAGTAACCGAGAGCTGAAACCGTATTCTCTCAACTTTGAATGCCGCATTCGTATCACTTGTAGAGCTGAGAGACGAAACCGAATCCTCTCAAACTCTAAAAACTTACTCGGTCTAGCAAACATCCTACTCGGTCCAATGTTGATCGGATCATAACCTCCTCGGGTAAGTAAAGACTTCATAGTAGTCGGTTCAGTGAAGACCAACCTCCTCGATTCAGTAGAGAACAACATCCTTGCTTTAGTACAAATCAACGTCCTCGGTTCAATCTCCTCGATTAAGAACAACCTCCTCAATTAAGAATAACCTCCTCGGTTAAGAATAACCCCCTTGGTTAAGAATCTCCTTGGTTCCGTAAAGGCTTCATCAAACATACCAACTCGGTCCAGTGCAGGCTTCATCAAATCACAACCTTCTCAATTTAGTGTTGGCTTCATCAACTCACAACCTTCTCGATTCAGTGTTGGCTTCATCAACTCACAACCTTCTCAGTTCAGTATTGGTTTCATCAACTCACAACCTTCTCGGTTCAGTGTTGGCTTCATCAAATCACATGATAGCAACACAGTGCTAACACGATTTGGAGAAGTCTCACATGTGAGACATGTTCCTCTCGAAAAGGATCCTTATTTTTTCACTAACAAGAATGGCCATGTGATGGCTGAAACGAATGTGTTTAAAAGGTATGGGATTAAAGACGGGGACGTCATTGAAATCACAACTAAATATGTTTATGATGAATCCAGCCCCTAAGTATGATCATTTCCTTGTGTGGAAGCCATGTGTTCAAGCATGTGAGTATTACTTCTTATGGAATAACAATTTTTTTGTTTGTTACTTAGGGGTGGTGCTTTTGTTAAACAATAAATAGTGGGAAGGTTAGTTACATAGTTATCCTAACACAATTATAAACAATAAATTTGAAAATAAAAGCAGGGAAGAGTTTGCAAAACATACCTATTTCATTTTTTTATTACAATATATATATATATATATATATATATATATATATATATATATATATATATATATATATATATATATATATATTAAATAGGAAGTATAAAAATGGTATTTCAATTATTTCATATGTACTAACTATAGGGTTTTAGGGTATTTTGGCACAAGTGTTCTCTTCCACACATATTCCATACGAGATTCCTATTTCACCTACTACACTCCATTTCTCTGTTTCAATACCTGCACTACACGATGACCTTAGACTTAGGAGGATTTTTTACACAAATTGTGAAAAAGAATACCGAAATAAGAGAGATGATGATTTTAAAATTGAGAAGTCGTGTTTTTTTAACGAGTATTTTTTTTTGTACTCAAAGTCGTGTAACTTGCAATTACTTTTAATTTTTTTTTTCTCAAATTTTGACAGAAAGCACGACTTTGAACTTTGTTTTTAGTTGAACAACCATATTTTTTTTTCATCCATCCTCTGTAGTTGTGTTTGAGGCAGGTTTTATAATAGTTGTTTTTGTTAATTTTTTTAAGTTCGTTTTCATATAATTAGGTTTTTGATATAATTAAATGCGGTGGTGCAATACAATTGGTTTAACTATCTCACCAATCTTAAAATAGTATTTTAGATAAATTCCATGAAAAAATACCTTACTTAACGTATTCTCTAAGAAGTGTTTATAAAAAACACTCACCTTCCATCTCTTCTTTAGTCTGCTTTAAGAAGAGTATTTATTCAAAAAAAAAAAATGAACTAACTTTTTTTTCACAGGAAAGAAAAGACTTATTTTTTAAACTCGTAGTAATTTTGGAAAGTTAAAGCTAAAGAAATGGTTAAATGATATATTTTTTTTTTCTTTTTGTTTATGACCTAGATACATTTTAGGAGAATTTGAACTCATATGCAAGAGGGATACTTGTGAGTAAAAAATAAATAATAATGTAAAAAATTATGATAGTTATGTTGATAATTTATTTCTCATTCTTTTTTACTCATGACTCCACTAAGTTTCTAGGTTCAAAAAATATTATTTCTTTTTGGAAAGTCCATGTTACCTCAAATTTTATATATATATATATATACACACATATATATATATATATATATATATATATATATATATATATATATATACATATATATATATATATATATATATATATATATATATATATATATATATATAAATCAAAGTATGTATCTAATTATATTAAAATGAATTGAAAAAAAATAAAAATAACTTTGTTATAAAACGTGTCTCAAACACAACTACATATAGTTAAAAGAAAATACATCCATGGAATGGAAAAAAAAATGAAACCGACATGACTTCAGAATATAAAAATTTAAAAATGGTTTTAAGGTATACGACTTTAAGTACCACAAAGAATATTTGTCCAAGACTAAAGTCATATTACTAAACACGATTCCTCAATTTCAAAATCGTACTCCTATACACACGACATCTAATCCTATAATTTTTCTAAAATTTATCCATTTATATATTTTTCATCTAAATTTGCATTATTTATGTAAAAAAACCTAGACTCAAACCTATATAGAAACATTATAAATACCTTAAAGAATTATCAAGATAAATACCGTCAAGAATGACACCTTAACATTGTTATACTTTGTAGACAACGTTAACGGTACTTTTCAAAGACACAAAACTCACCAAACTCTTGGACTAAACTATATTGAAAAATTTAATCCAAGTTGTTTACCATTGACTTTTACATATATGAGGAGGAATGTTGTTTCTTAAGAATCTCACAAACAACATATTGTCTTTCACAGTACCAAAAAGTTAAATATAGAAACATAGTTGTTGTGCTAAGCAAAATAACATGATCAATTCTCTTCTACGGGAGTTATAGATATTCCTATAATATATGCTACTAACGTTTACATTCTCGCTCAAAACATTTAGAGTTTAACATTTATTTTGTATTGTGATCTTATTTAGCATATGTCAGTTCATTTCTACATCTTCTAGGAAGACTTCAAGTAGTTGATTTTCTCATAGAGCCCTTGTTAGAATCTTGCTTCAAAACATTTAAAGATAAATTTATTATGGTTGCTAAACCCACTATAAGTTCACCAGAGATAATAATGTATCTAATAGTATAATTAACACAAGTGTCATATCAGAAACATAAAATATCTCTTCTGACTTTTCCTTTGTATTCTCTTTATTCTACTGGTTTAGTTTCTTCTAGCTTATGGTTTTCCTTTATATTCTCTCTGTTCTACTTTCCTTTATATTCTACTGGTTTAGTATGTATAATAAATATCTCTTCCTTCTCTTCTTCTCTCTTTCTTTCATAATAATGTGAGTCCATTGACAGTCTTTCAAAATGAAGATCTGAAGTCTCTTTCATGGAACTAGCTCTATTCAAAACAGATACGAAGGTGAAGCCAACACTCTCTTATGCAATGGGCATGCACATTTTTTCCCAAAGTGTCAGATCTCCTAGCTTTAACGACCCTAAACCAAACAAACTTATTACTATTGATAAATTTATTATCGTTTTATTAAAGAGATATAAAAAGCACCTTCCATAATGGAAAAATTGAACGATTACTGATAGATCAACACTATTCTAATTAATCTCATTCAAGAACAAATATATATTTAAGTAAGATAATATTTAGACGATAATGTTAAGCATGGTAACATGTCTTGTTCTAAAAAATATATATATATATATATATATATATATATATATATATATAATGATAAAAAAAAATTTCAATTCCATGAAAATATATGATATCTAAAAGTAAAAAGCATGATATAAATATATCTTTTCATGCATCATTCTTTCGTCTATTTCATGCAACACATTTCATAACTACGATCATTTTTCTAAAAAAAATAAAAGTGTTAGCATCTTCTACCCAAACAAAAGTTGGAATGAGAAAATGAGGATTTTTTTTTCTAGAATGGAATAATTTATTTGAGTATTACTTAAAATAGACAAATTGTGTCAACTAGACACAATTAAGACATACATGATTTTAGATTAAGTAAAATGATATCTAGCTACTATAATATCTTTATTGTTGAATTGTGTTTAGCTGACACTATTTTTTCATTGTTGAATCAGTGAACTTTGACTTGTATTGTTATGTTAAAAAAGATTCTTCAAATAATTTATTGAATAAAAAATATTAAATAATTTTTAAAATAATATAATAAATTTAATAAGTATATATTATATATAATTATGCAAGCCTTTTGAAAAGGTAAAAATAATTTCATTTGAAATTATGCCTCGGTCAATTTTTAACGTCACACAAAAATTGTTTACCTAACAAGATTTTTTTTTTGTTTAAGTAAAATTGTGCCCCTAACATTTTTTTTTTTAAAAATTGTATTTGATTAGTACTATTTGTTCATTTTAATAAATAAAATTATTTTTATGTATTTTAGAAAATACTTAACAAATTATCGCATTCAGGACAAAAAGGGGAAAAATGAGTCACTTAACACAATAATGAGTTATTCATATAATAACATTTTGAAAAAAATAGTTATTATACATTTAAGGCGATATATATATATATATATATATATATATATAATTTAACGGAAAAATGTTTAATTTTTAAAAACGATTAATATATCAAGCATTTTAGTTTTCAAAATTCGTTTCTGATTGTCGGAATCCTAAAAGGACCTCTCTTTTGTTTATGTAAACCGTGAAGAATCCAAATGCATGCATGGAAGTATGCGAGTTCATATTCAATAACAATATATAGTCTGATGTCTCTTAGTTAGTTAAACCGTTAAATATGAGCAAGAAAGTTTGTTAGTTATGTGAAGAAAAAAAAGTAAATAAATGAGTCAAAAATCTTGAACTTGAAAGTGTTTAAAGTTATTCGAGGAAAAAAGAGCAGAACAAAGGAGAGGGAAATGAATGTTATTTTTGATATTGAAATTTTTTTTATATATTTTAGAAATTAATTATTTTTTATTAAAAGCAATATATTTATCATATTAAATAAATAATACAGTCATTCCAAATCTTAAAACAATGTATCATATTTTTTTTTCTTATTCTTATATTTTCATCTATTATTTAATCTCTCAAAAAAATTACACACACCATTCACTATACGTAAAGTAATCTAAAGAAGAAAAAAAAAAAATTCACGCAAACTACATTGTTTCTATCAATTTTACTTATTAAAAGATCTCCAATCGCCAAAATAAAATAAAAAATATTGTTTGTACTAAAATACATAAATCAGGGTTGGATATAGTTTCAGAAATTTTTCTTAGTAAATATATTTCTTATGTTATTTTCTTATAATTATTTTTTCAAATACGTTTTGAAAAAAATGAAAATAGCACAGATTTTTATCTCTACTACTGAAAATATTTTTACCTTTTTTACTAACATCATTAAGTTTCATTAACTCTTAGACAAGTACAAATGTTTTCTTACAACAACTGGTGACTTATTGTAGTATAATATTAAGGACTTATTATAGTTAACAAATAGATTCACAAATTTATAAACTTAAAACATCAGAGTTCGTGCCTGGTGGATGGAGTAGATAACTGCTGCGAATCCTTTCCTCACTATTATCATTACTATTTTTTGGTAAATTCTCTGGTGTAATTTTTGTTAAAAATTCTCAAAATGAGTAAAAAAAATAATTCTGAAGATGAATAAATCATATAAAAGAGACAAGATTTTATTACAGGAAATCGTGTATGGCAGACACAATTTTATTAGGATTACACAACGTTAATTATCGTATATCTTAACACACAATTGTGCAATTGTAGTAGAGTATATATCTAAAATTGGTTTTTTTTTTCTTTTCAGTATGGTGCAATTAGTTATGGAATTTCCATAATGGGCAAAAAATATTTAAATACCACAAATGGGTAAATCATGCAGATTTAACGCGATTTAACAAGAAAAAATCGTGTCACGGTGACACGATTTTGTTTAACTGATAATGAAATCATGTCATGGTGACGCGATTTTTGTACAACCGATCAAATGGTGTCACATGGACGGGGATTAAATGATATTAATTAAAATCATGCCAAGGTGACACAATTTATGTGTAATTTTTTTGAACTGAAATCGTGCTGATGTGACACAATTTTAGTTCAAAAAAATTATATAGAAATTGTGCCAATTTGGCACAATTTTAGTTGATAAAAAATACACTAATATCGTCCCAAGGTGGCACGATTTTAGTTAAATTTCATTTTTCATGCCTTTCACCACTTTCATCATTTTTGTCAATGTCGATTAAAAATCATGCATGCAAAACCTCGCACTTTCGTCCCAATGTGTATTCTTTTAAGTAATAAGAATATAAAATGATATAATCTAGTTGATATCACTTTACTTTACAGGTTAATTTTCTTTAAAGGAATTCTAAGAAAGTAGGTAATAATTATTGAATGAACATGGTACTCGAAATATTGGCAAAGCAACTTCAGTATTAAGCGCTTACCATACGAATAGGAATTAGACCATAAATATATGTTTTTAAGAAAGAAAAATAAGAATGAAGAAATCGAAAGACTCCACTATTTAAAAATTTAAATTGTTTTTATGCATAAACTAATTTATAGAACTTATGATGGAACTAAGTTTCATTTTGCACCAGTAGGTAGTTGGTAGTATTTTATAATCAATTATAACTGAAGTAATTTTTGTACTCATTAATGATATCCAAGTGGTAAAAAGTGAAAAGGTGATATTTTATAACAAGTAGATAAATTAAAAGATAAATACATAATTTAACATTGAAATAAAAGCATATGTTACATTAAAAAATTATTGTCTATAAGGATAATTTTTCCTATTGTGACCTTCGTTTCTACAATACGAACATTTTTTAGGCCTATTGGGGATTGGGTCGTGTATTCATTGTGGATACGGTTTGTAGTCGGTCTTCCAGATTTGCTTCTTCTCATGTGTGGGTCAGGTATCATATTTGGACCGATGTAAAGAAACCAATAATCTTGGTTCTGAACTGGATGAAATTGTATTTCATAAGCCTTGGAATGTTGTTGAGGCTGTATACGGGAGAAACAACTATAACATATGGAAAAGGCAGCTTAGGGGTTTGAAATTCTCTGCAATCACACCACCATTCATTTAATTTGACTTTGTATGACATAGGTCGGCGGTGAAGTTGGGGAGTGGGTATCTCTTGGACATTAAACTCTAAGTTTTGTCTGTCATAGCGTTGCACAATGCACATAGCTGACTGTTGTTCATTTTTACGTAGTAATGCAGTCATGTCTTATGGATACAGGTGACCTGCTCGTAACATGCACTCCACCTTTGTGCCTCATTCAACGAACCAGTCTTTTGTTCGTTCAAATGTCGATTTCACAAGAGCACATATAGGAAGTGACCGTGCACCCATTAGAATAGAGTTAATGCATTCGGCTAGATTTGTTGTCTTGTGACTCAACCTTTTACCCCCATCATATGCCTGAGTCCACTTTTCCAGCGGTATTTGATCTATCCAAGACACTGTTTGCTGGAATTGTGAACGCATGGCAGACAATTTAGCCATAAGGGTTGGTTGTTTCATCTCATAAGTTGTGACAGTGTAGAAAAACATATTTGTCAAACACGAAATAAACGTATATATATTCAACGAAGAGAATGACAATAATGAGAAAAAATACTCATGTTTATTAATTGTCGTTTCAATTCAGTGTTCTTGAATCTCTTGTTGAAGTTGGATGCAATACGTCTAATACAATAGACTGAGGACAACCAGTCTCCTTCCCATCCAACTTATTCGGATTGCAATGCAGACAAAATTGTTGTTCCTCTGTTAGTTATGAGGCAAACATTTTCTTGAGGTGTGAAGTACTGACGTAGTAATTGGAAAAACCAAATTAGTGTTTCCTTTGTCTCCCCTTCAACAATAGCGAAAGCCAGAGGAAAAATATTTCAGTTTCCATCTTTGCCAGTGGTAGTCAATAATGTTCTGTGATATTTTCCAGTAAAAAATGTGTCATCCACTTGCATAATAGGCTTGCAATACTTGAACCCTTCAATGGAAGGTTTAAAAGACCAAAACATGCGCTCTAAGATGTAAGTTGAGTGGTCTTCAACACCATCAACAATGTTTTGACGTCCTTTAAATTCTACAATCGTCCCTAGAACAGCTTCTTGGACAGCTTGTAACCATATGAGAAGATGGTTATACGACTCCTCCCAATCACCGAATTTCATAGCAAGTGCCTTTTGTTTTGTGATCCAAGCTTTTTTATAGGAGACAAAATAACCATACCAATTTTGTATTGAGGGGTTCTACTTCACTAAATTGACGATAATGGCAGCAATTTTGGAAGAGTCAAAATTAATGTGATCTTGAGAAAGAGTGGTTGACAAACATGTGTGAGGTGCTTCTATCTTTTTGATTTCCCATTGCTGGCGAACTTTGCTGAAAGATGCTCTAAGTTGCCAATGACAATCATTGCCATAATTAATGCATCACACCACATATCTGTTTTTCTTTGACTCTATCACCACAAACTTAAATCCTTGGTCAATATGATATTGTTTGATTGCACTAACAGTAACATCTTTACTTGGAAAACACATGCACTCTTCCAAAATAAACTGAATATTTTGTACTACTCGAGTAAACGAATGAGATTTTTGTGAAGAAGAATTGGGTAGAGAGGGTTCATCTGATTCTTCATAGTCATCGTCATCACTTATATCTGAAATAAATGGCTCATCCGAAATTACATAGAACTGGTTCCAACATTCCAGGAATCCATGATATAAAAGATTTTGGTTTGGAAGAAGGTTAAAGGAAAGTTTTGATACAAACTGACTTTGAAAGAGGAGAGTCTGAATTGTTCAATGCAAGGCACGACAAAGCATATATATTCATTTTCAATGCATAATAAACACGTTGTGTCTGATTTTAAAAATTTTCAAAATGCTATAATTGATGGACTACACTCATTCTTACAAATTTCAAAGTGTAGGTAGGAATATTTACGGTGCTTCTGTACGCTTAGGTATCTACTCTGCATTAAGCCTTTCATGTTCACTCTCACATATGCAGATAGTCTGAACTTCTCGTGCATGAAAGATGGGACTTATTTTCAGCAATAAAGAAATCGTGTGACCTTGCCCCGATTTCTGATGTTTCCTTCCATACAGAAATCGTATAACCTTGCCCCGATTTCTTTATTGGTGAAAATAATTCCCAAGTTTTGAAATTCGCTGCCCATGCACAGTCTTGGTTCAAACCTGTAGAATATACAAGAGTTGAATGCTTTTCCTTTTGGTTCAAACCTACAGAATATACGAGAGTTGAATGTTTTTCCTTTTGAACTTTTATTTGTTCAGGATGCATGTGCGTCTACAATATTACACAGAAGTGTGCTCGACGAATAGTGTGTATAAAGCCACGTATTTGTAGTGAATGAGAAGGCACACCCCTACGAACAACCATAGCTGATTGCTTTTCTCCCTCTTTCATTGTGTAAGACTTTTCATTTCTCCCTTTCTTCCATTATGCAACACTGAGTGAACATTGAGTGAACGTGAAAGCAGTGTTGGTGCAGAGTTACTTAACCACAATTTATTTTAGCCATAGATTATACATAAACCATAGCAAAGCAAGGTACTTTGATTGTTACATCATCTCATCTAAACCTATAAGTCTGTACCCCTTCTGTGAGTGTGTTGGTTCTTTATTATTTTTAGTTTTTGTCAATTATTTGTTTGAGAAATTATAAACTGTGAAGTGAGTGTGAAGTGAGTGATACATGGTGAGGAAGGTTTGACTGGACAATAGAAAATTATAGGTAGAAACCACTATCCATGGTGGTAATCCATAGAGAGCAAACGGCAAAGTGGTTGCTGTGATATGGAAAATCATTTATTTTGAAATTTAATCTTTAATTACTGTAATTAAGAAATTAATTATTTTATATTTAGTCTTTAATTAAATTAATTTAGGATCGAATTATATTAAATTTAGTTCTTGGGTTGGGAGTTGTGGTGGAGTTGGTTCAGCAATTTAGGGTTTCATACCTGCATTTCACATCTCCATTTGGATGCATTTATTAACGTGCAGGGGAAACTGAACACCACACCATAACGACAATGTTAAAATGCTTTCATTTGAAATTATACTTTTAATTATTTTATCCTTTAGGTATTAATTATTTTAATTTTTGTCTTTAATTTTTTTTAAATTCCATATTCCATTATTCAAAATTTAGCATTTAAATATTATATTTAAGAAATTAATTATTTTATATTTAGTCTTTAATTAAATTAATTTAAGACTGAATTATATTAAATTTAGTTCATGGGTTGAGAGCTGTGGTGGAGTTGGCTCATCAGTTTAGGGTTTCATACTTGCGTTTCAGATCTCCATTTTGATGCATTTATTAACCTGTAGGGGAAACTGAACACCACACCATAACAACAATGTTAAAATGCTTTCATTTGAAATTATACTTTTAATTATTTTATCATTTCGGTATTAATTATTTTAATTTTTGTCTTTAATTTTTTAAATTTCATATTCCTTTATTCAAAATTTAGCATTTAAATATTGTATTTAAGAAATTAATTATTTTATATTTAGTCTTTAATTAAATTAATTTAGGACTGAATTATATTAAATTTAGTTTGTGGGTTGAGAGTTGTGGTGGAGTAGGATCAGCAGTCTAGGGTTTTCATTTCAGATCTCCATTTGGATTCATTTATTAACGTGTAGGGGAAACTGAACACCACACCATAACATCAATGTTAAAATGCTTTCATTTGAAATTATACTTTTTATTATTTTATCATTTAGGTATTAATTATTTTAATTTTTGTCTTTAATTTTTTAAATTTCAAATTCTGTTATTCAAAATTTAGCATATAAATATTGCATTTAAGAAATTAATTATTTTGTAGATACTATATTCAAAATTTAGTATTTAAATACTGCATTTTCACCTTCCATGGTTTCTTCATTCCCCATAAAAACGTTTTTATTGCAAAGTGACTAGGTGAAGTACATTATTGTTGTAGTTATTAATTATTTCATCCATGATAAGGGAAGAAGCTTCCCAAAGTATTAAATGCGTTTTCGTGGCTATCTGTATACATTATACTGTAGTTAAAAAATATTACCAATTGATGACTAAGAAAATGAAAACTTTTATACTAAAATGTCAACACCTTATTTCGTTTGGATAAATATTAATTAGAATAAAAAATTTACAAAAATAATAATAATAAATGAATAAGATAATAAAAGAATAAAATATAGTTGATTAGTTCAGAATTTATTTTAAAAATGAAAAAATAATAAATAAAAAGAGAGGTTTAATTTATCTATTAAGTTTCACAAAAATAAAATAATAATTAATAATAAAAAACGAAAATAACATAAAAATGAAAATATAAAATAAAACAAAAAAACTTAAAAATAAGATAAAACAAAAATTATAAAAAAATTGTAACCTTTTTAAAACTGCTTCTTGATCTGCATATTCAATTCATCTTTAAAATAATAACAAAAAAAAAAGTTGAGTCAATCCTCTAAACTACCTTCTTTTAATAATAAAATAATATAAAAATATAAAAAATAATAATATACGTTGTGAAAACGGCTTCTCCCTACTTTCCACAATCTTATTTTCCCCTAAGCTACTTTTCTGGTAACTACTATTATTTATACTATAAATCACCCAATAACCATGGAATAAAAAGGATGGCACATAGAGATATCAAAGGAAAGAAAGAAGAGAGAAAACACACAAAAAATAAGAGAAAGAGAGTCGAAAAAGTCACGTTGAAATTCAAAGAAGAATCATTTTGAAGAACAAGAGATATGCTTTTACACTCTTATAATCATAGTGTGATCGTTTTATGTATTATGTTCATAATT
>Ga0209700_105592_pt1 | contig 20920 bp, 19 predicted proteins | sample SiratroredBW_FD_187528 | JGI IMG/M metagenome (GOLD analysis project Ga0209700, IMG submission 187528) | Root nodule microbial communities of legume samples collected from California, USA - Siratro red BW (SPAdes) (version 2) | ecosystem: Host-associated > Plants > Roots > Nodule | place: USA... | reverse complement strand
ATTTAATCAAGGTGTTTTTTTTTTTTAAACTACTTGATTTGGTTTCTAAAGTTCAAATCTTATCTAAAACATAAAATATTTTTAAAATGAGAATTTTAACATGAATTAAAACTTAAGTTTTTCTAATTCTTATTTTAAGATAATAAATAAATAATTAATACATTTATTTCAAAACATGACACCACACAGTGATAAATAACATATGTGAAAGTTAAAGGCAAATAACGAAGATAACGGACAGAGGAGAAAAAAAAAGACAAAAATGTTATGATTGATGTAAAAAAGAAGAAACATCACAAGAATGTTTAAATTTATTTGTCTAGAGTTAGAGTTGAGATGTGATAAATGTTATGATTGATATGAAGAAGACTCACATGTTCATATTGGTTTATTTCATGTTAATATTGAGATGCAATAAAGGTGAATGTTAGAGGCAAATGATAAAGAATAACTGAAAAGACTCTTGATTAAATAAAAAGAAAGATAGAGAAGAGAAATAAAGGAGAGATGAGAGAGAATAAGAACAAATAACACTCTGACATCACAATAAAATATTATTCTTTTTGACACATATGAGTGTCAAATGAATATATTGACACATAAAAATGTCAAAATATCACTTTTTTTTGACCTTATCTCAAAACAATAGTAATTAAATGGTTTGGAGTGCTTTTTGTCACTTGACAATTGTTCTTTAAATTATTTTTACATAGAATTCTCAATATTAAAGGTAATACAATTTCAATAAATAAAATAAAGAAATTTAATTTTATCAAAGTAAACTGTTTTATTACAAAAACTTTTTATGTCACTTATAATTTATAATTAGTAAACAAAGTTCATTATTACTAAGTTAATTTTAGCTTGAGTATTATTTGATAATTGTGATTATGAGTTACAATAAAATAAGTTAAAAAATAATGATAACTCTTAAGAAAGATTAAGAGAGATATGAATTTGAGAGGTAGTTTATAGACACTTTCTATTTGAGGGGTAGTTTATAGAGTGAAAGTTTTACAATAGTGGTGTACTCTCCTTATATTATATAATACTTGATAATTTGAAATAATAACATGTGTACGTTGATATTCTATTTGAGGTTGTTAGTTGGTTATATATTGTGAAAATAAGTAAAAACACAAGAAGAAATGGTTGAATTATGTTTTAAAAATTCTGAAAACTTTTTACAAAGCTTCATCAAATAGACAATTAGAGATACAGATGCTTTATAAAATCTTGTTTCATAAAATTCTCCTTCTTACATTATTTATTGATAAATAATACATAATATAAAAAGATAAGAGTTTAGAAAGATTTAGGCAAGCTATATTTATATTGACTTGTTTGATTATAGACTATGTCTAATTTTTTATCAACATAATTAAGCTCCACTAAGTAGACAAGTGATGTAAAGATAAAAACGAGTATTATTTGAATCTCACCTACTTTTGGTTAAAATAACTGAGTATTATTTGGACATGCAATCACTATTGACTAAACTCCTAAGTATTGTTTGAAACGAAGTTACTCCTAGCTAAACTACTAAATTGTTTAGAATGAAAACACTTCTAACTAAACCTAGTATTATTTGGAACCTAACCACTTATGTTTAAGTCACTTAAGTATTGTTTAAGTATTTTTGAAACGTAGTCACTCTTGACCAAACCCTTGAGAATTGTTTAGAACACAACCACTCAGTGCTAAACCCTTAAGTATTGTTTGTAATGCATCCACTCCCAACTAATCGTTGAACATTGTTTGATATGCAGTTACTCTTGACTAAACCTGAGTATTATTTGAAACCAATTAACTCTTTGCTAAACTACCTTAGTATTGTTTTGTTTAGAATGTGATTATTCCTGACTAGAACTGAAAGGTTTAAAAAAAAAGAAAAAAAGTGATCTACAATATCATAAGAGCATTCACTAAAAAAAAGTAATATCTAACAATAAATACAATGAAAAAACACACCCTTCTAGATTGTTATTGAACATAAATAATATTCTTTTTAGTATTCTTCTTGACACCTACAAATCAAAGAATACATGTACACATATTTTGTTGTATGATGTTTTGATAAACATAATCTAAAAAGTAATTTGAATAATAACTCTAACATTTTTTTAGTTGTTTTTAATGAACATACTTAAATAAAAAATTAATTCATCAAAATTAAATATTATTTATTATGATTAAAGTTATAAATTGTTTAAATCATCTATGTATAAAAAAATATTTTTTATTTATAAAAACTAAACTCTCTTTAATTAGATTATTGAGATAAAATCACTTAAATCATATTCTCTAATAATTAAATTTGTCTAATAAAACACTAATAATTAAAAAAATGAAATTAATTAGAAAGATTGAAATTTCCTCATAATTTTTTTCACATATAAAGATGTGAATATGAATCCCTAATCACATACTTTATATCACCAAGCATTACCAGCTAGTATTTTACTCATTTAGACATTGCTTTAACTTTTGCTAACAAATATATGAATTCATCACTGATAAAATCATATGAAAAATAGTAAAATTGGAAATCGTTTTAAAAAATAAAAATAATGTTTAACTTGGATACGCAATAAAAATAATGCTACAAGTAAGACGAAAATAAGTATAGTTCTTTAACTTTATACGTTCACTGATTTTCATATGAATAAAATTAAGTATACCTAATTGACTTCATTTTGAAAAAGTGTATACACATTTTAGTGGAAACCCATGTTTAAACCGTTGATTATAAATATTTTGATGGCAAAACATGTAAAGTAGAATTGATTGAGAATATACTTCAAAAGTCATTTCACTGAAGGTAGATATACCTTTGAAGACCATTAACATGTTTGGTTATGATTATGAACGTTATTTATGACGTTAAAGTATAAGCTACTATTTTCAGCTTTTGACTTCCTGTGTGTTTGATTTAAAAACAATGAAAATAGAAAAAAAAATAGATAAGAAAGAAAATTAAATATTTAATTATTTAATATAGTAGAAATCAAAAGTGGTATAATTTAATTATTTTGATAAAAATTATTAAAAATAAATGAAAAATAGTAAACGGAATCTTACTGTTTTTTAAATTATTTTTCCTCATTTCGCTTCAATTAAAAAATAAAATAATTATTTTTAATCCCTCTTCTCTTCTCCTCTCCCAAAAATAGAGGTACGCTTTTAACATGTTGGATGAAGTAATAAATGATGCAATCAAATAAATCCAATAGAGTAATGTAATTATTAGTCGGGTAGCAGAAATAATAATAACTAACAAGAGCTTATTTTTATTTTTTGATAGTTTTTTAGCTTCAAGAATTTTATTATTTTACTGTTTTTGCGTGTGATCTTATCTGCCAACTCACTCATAAGAAAAATATCTTTTTAATCCATCTATAATGGGTAGGCCATGCTTCAATATTATATTCATTTTTTTATTTTATTATTTCATTATACATTATATCATTATATTTTCTCTTTCCTTGTTAATTAAATAAAAAATATAATTAAAAGAAATTATGTTATCTTGAAATTTAAAAGTAATAAATAAAAAGTGATTAAAAAATGGACAATTAAAAATGAAGAAAAAAAGTAATAGGTGGTTCTAACTGGCACTGAGGAGCAAGACTTTGGTTGTCTTTAAATAGGTTTTGATTTTATTAGTAAGGAATAAGAAAAATGAAGAGAATCATTTACTCAAGTCAAATTAGTCCAAGACCAGGATTCACGTCACCAAAGTTATCGGAGTAGAAACAAATGGCAAAGATCTCAATAACAATTGTTAAAAACTAAAGATATTTATTCAGAAAAAAGAGACAAAGTTATCTGTGGAAGAAACAAGTGGTGTTGTGTTTGTTGTCAATTCATGTAAATTCCCGGCACAGAAGAAAGCCCGTGAGTGAAATTTCTTGGTTTTGGTAATCCGTGAACCAGTTTCTTAACAGAGGAGGAAATGGAAAGAAAAGGGAAAGCAAAACTTGGTTGGCTAAGAGACGCTAAGGTCCAAGCCATACCTAACTAAAATATCTCTGACTCAATAAAGTTGAAGTGGAGTTTGTCTAAGTGGACACTACAAATAAATACCCGTGATCCAAACACTAGTAATTTACAATATCTTAGAGTTTCACCTTATCTTCACCATCTAGCGTCTAGCACGATATGCATGTAGGAATGGCGTAAACAGAAATGGTATATAAAAATATAGGTAAAGGGACGCAGTTGAAGGTTAGTAGGTAAAGGATTGGTGTATGAAGTAACGTTTGGAGAACGTGCTACTGTGGCAGATCCTGTGAAGATTTTTGCACTATGTAATGTTTTTAATAATTATTAAAATATATATTTTTATGTTTTATTTAAAAATAAATAAGTTGTATTAGAAGGGAAGGCGATTTTAATTAAAATCATGTAATGGTGAAAATACCCGTGTGAAGGGTCCTGCTAAAAAGGCAGAGCATAATGCTTTCGTCAGTGAGAACAGGTAGAAAAAGCAAGAGAAGTAAAATAAAATAATAATAAGTGAGGGAACGGTCATAAACGCACATGTGAACTAAATCAAACGCCTTAAATGAGCTAATTGGATGTCTCGTATCATAGTTCCCTCTTTCTCCTCCTTTTGTCTCGAACGCAATTATTTAGAGAAGCAGACAACCACCCACCGCTTCCTTACTTTTTTCACAACTATGCTAAACTGGCACACTCCCATAAAGTCTGCATTAAAAACACCACTCCTTAAAGCCACCACATCTATTTTCACTTCCCTCTACCCTGCTCCCTCACTCTCACCAATGGCTTGCATACCCAACTCTTTGCCTCTGCTTCTCCTTCTTCTCTTTCTGGGTCGCTACGGTGCGGCCCAGGCAGCAGAACCGGAGAAGGCTACCTACATTGTACACGTGGCAAAGTCGGAAATGCCCCAAAGCTTTGAGCACCATGCGGTGTGGTATGAGTCGTCGCTCAAATCTGTGTCTGACTCAGCGGAAATGATTTACACCTACGATAACGCCATCCATGGATACGCGACTAGGTTAACCAAGGAGGAAGCGCGTTTGCTGGAAAGCCAGACTGGGATTCTGGCGGTGTTGCCGGAGATGAGATATGAACTTCACACAACCAGGACGCCGCAGTTCCTGGGTCTCGACAAGAGCGCGGACTTGTTCCCCGCGTCGAGCTCCTCGAGTGACGTCATCGTCGGAGTCCTGGACACTGGCGTTTGGCCCGAGAGCAAGAGCTTCGACGACACGGGACTTGGACCTGTTCCCAGTACCTGGAAGGGTGAGTGCGAAGCGGGAACAAACTTCACCGCTTCCAACTGCAACAGGAAGTTGATCGGAGCCAGGTTCTTTGCGAAGGGTTGCGAGGCCATGCTGGGTCCCATTAACGAGACTGAGGAGTCGAGATCCCCTCGCGACGACGACGGTCACGGCACGCACACCGCCAGCACAGCGGCGGGGTCGGTGGTTTCCGGCGCGAGTCTTTTCGGCTTCGCCTCTGGGACCGCGCGTGGGATGGCGACGCACGCGAGAATCGCTGCTTACAAGGTTTGCTGGAAGGGAGGGTGTTTCAGTTCGGATATTCTTGCGGCGATTGAGAGCGCGATACAAGACAACGTTAATGTGTTGTCTCTGTCGCTCGGTGGTGGAATGGCTGATTATTACAGAGACAGTGTTGCTATTGGTGCTTTTTCCGCGATGGAGAAAGGGATTTTGGTTTCTTGCTCCGCTGGTAACGCGGGTCCTAGTCCTTACAGCCTCTCAAACGTGGCACCATGGATTACTACCGTGGGTGCTGGCACTCTGGATCGTGATTTCCCTGCTTATGTCTCTCTAGGGAATGGACTTAACTTCTCCGGCGTCTCGCTCTACCGAGGTAACGCTCTACCTGATTCCCCGTTACCGTTTGTTTACGCAGGGAATGCCAGCAACGCTACGAACGGGAACTTGTGCATCACGGGAACCTTGTCGCAGGAGAAAGTAGCGGGAAAGATTGTGTTATGCGACCGTGGATTAACTGCTAGAGTACAGAAAGGTTCAGTGGTGAAAGCCGCCGGAGCTTTGGGCATGGTGTTGAGCAACACCGCTGCCAACGGCGAGGAGCTGGTGGCTGATGCTCACCTCTTGCCGGCGTCGGCAGTGGGGGAAAAAGCCGGAGACGCCATCAAGAAGTATTTGTTTTCCGAGGCGAAACCGACGGTGCGTATTTTGTTCGAGGGAACTAAGGTGGGGATTCAGCCATCACCGGTGGTTGCGGCGTTTAGTTCAAGAGGTCCCAATTCAATCACGCCTCAGATCCTGAAACCAGATCTGATCGCTCCAGGTGTCAACATCTTGGCGGGGTGGTCGAAGGCCGTGGGTCCCACGGGGTTGCCCGTTGATAACAGGCGCGTGGATTTCAACATCATCTCTGGCACCTCCATGTCTTGCCCTCACGTGAGTGGTTTAGCCGCTTTGATAAAATCGGCTCACCCTGAGTGGAGCCCAGCCGCGGTTCGATCGGCTCTGATGACAACAGCTTACAGCGTATACAAAACCGGTGCGAAGTTGCAAGACAGTGCAACGGGAAAACCCTCGACGCCGTTCGATCACGGAGCGGGACACGTGGACCCGGTGGCTGCCCTTAATCCAGGACTGGTCTATGATCTAACGGTGGATGATTATCTTGGTTTTCTCTGCGCGTTAAACTACTCTGCCTCTGAAATCAACACCCTGGCGAAGAGAAAATTCGAGTGCGACGCAGGCAAGAAGTACAGTGTGAACGACCTGAACTACCCGTCGTTTGCGGTGTTGTTTGAATCAGGGAGTGGGTCCGGGGTGGTTAAGCACACTCGGACTCTCACTAACGTGGGGCCCGGGGGAACATACAAGGCTTCAGTGACGTTAGACACAGCCCCAGTGAAAGTCGCGGTTGAACCGGAAGTGGTGAGTTTGAAGGAGAATGAGAAGAAATCTTTTGTGGTGACATTTACTTACTCGGCTAGCGCACAAGAGAAAGTGAATGCGTTTGGACGGTTGGAATGGTCTGATGGGAAGCACGTGGTCGGGGCCCCGATTTCAATTAACTGGGCTTGATGCTAACAGCTGGCAGCTGAGGTTGATCTAAGGTTCATCACTCACTCGAAAGAGGGGTGTGTCTTGATTGGCTACTCATTTTACTCTATAGTATTATATTTAGCTTTTATCCAGCTGCAAATTCGCCATAGCTGGCCCCTTATGCTTGGTTGGAGTTGGTCTGTTTGCTCCCCGCCATGGTAGAAATGGTGCAAGCCAACAATAAAAATTGGCTCCATTTTCTCCACTGTACAGCCTCTCCTAATCATTCATTCATCAATATTTCTTTCCGCCCATTTACCATCTTTCCATTTTCACACGCCATAAAGCTAGGGACCATTAATGCTATTCAAACTAGCCCTTTTAATTCCGACAAACTTCACTGCCTTTCTCCCAACGGTAAATTTATAGATAACAGCTACTACATCACGTAAAGATCTATTTAAAGAAAATAATACAATTTTAGCATAATCACTTATTTGTTCATTGAACAAATTTTTTACTCTCCTAATCTAAATATTGTGCTTTTCATTAATATTATTTTTAATCTACCTAGTTTATTAGACCGTAATGAGTACAGAATTTTTAAGATAGTTTATATAGGGATAAAAATTGTATTTCTAGAAATTTTAAGTATAAAGATAAAATACGTATAATTTGGATAATTATAAGGGCTAATGGAATGTTTAGACATGAAGCATTTGTTTCTGTGCTCAAAGTTTAAATTTGTTTAACAAGTGAATGCAGAAGTTTAAAACAATTCTCCCACACGTTTTTCCTATATATGTTTCTCAAAGATACCCCTCTTGGGAATAGATGCCAAAAAATGTTTTCGAGGAGTTGTTAGATGTCCTATAAAATCAATTTTAGAATGCATTAAATACATTTTTAAAATTTGGTTTACGTTTGGGAAATCGGAGGGAATGTGTGCGACAATGGCAAAAGGAATGGTTGAAACATTGGTGAAGAGGAGCGAAGGAGAGATTGTGCAAGAAATGGAAAGGTGTTGAGACGAAGGGTGAGAATGGAATCAGATGAATTATTTAACATTAATTGCAAAGACGTGTCAGTAGATTTTTAAACTTATTAGATTATTTGTCATTAGTTATGCAATTTTTTTTTCTTCTAAAATTATTTAATCATACTCATAATTCAGTTTGTCAAATTAGTATTTTTACTTTTATAAAATAGGAAACAATTTGGAAAATTTAGATCAACAATCAATTTAATTTTTAAATTATCATAGATAATGAAAACAATTCTATTGTTAGTAAAAAAAGAGAAAAAATCAAACATTACACATACCTTGTATGAGTTCAAACTAAAGGATACTCACAAACCCTCTAATTTTAAAATACACATTTTACACATTTTACCTCTATTACGTTTTTAACAAAATAGTACTCATTTTTTCCTTTTTTAAATAAATATTTTTATTAAATAATGTTTATCTTTTTTTAATATAATGATTAAAATATAAATAAAAAAATATAATAATTAAGCAAAAAAATAATTTTCATAATAAAAACTTCATTGACTTAATTATGAGTGTCTTCTAATATTTTCTTACATTACATTGAGAACACTTTAATTTTAAAATAAATATTTATTTTATAATTGTTAATAACATAACAGTTGATGTAACATTCCACAAACTACTTTATCAATACACTTATCATAAGATATATACATAAACAGTCAAGTGTCTAAGTTTTTTCAATAATTTTTTTATAGAGAATTATAATATATACATATTTAAAAAAATTAATGTTTCACAGACAAACAGTGTACACACACGCAGACCCACCCACATACACAAATCAATATATATTTAATTTTTTTATATGAAATTGGTCTTTATATAAGTTAATAACTTTATATAAAGGTTTATAGGTATGTGGCAGACTTAAAAAAGTACATAAGAGACTAAAAAGTTAGACTTAAATCGCTGGATTGTAAAATAAAATGAAAAACTTAGGGTGTAAGATTGTGAAAGTTGGAAATCTGTTCATAACGTCTATCTATTCATAGGATTCCTTCTACATACTGTGTATTGAAAGTTTGAAACGTAAGAAACCTTTGCGCAATGCATGAGCCATTATCACTGACTAGTGCCAGTGGATTTCAACAACTCTGAGAGGACATAAATGTAGTATAACTTTTTGTTATTTATAAATGAGTATAGCGATCTATCGTGTCGTGTTCTGAGATCGCTGTAACTTTCAGACCTGCTTAATATGGCCAAGGGTTGTGACTCTTAAAATTTTGCCAATGTGACAAAGACACTTCTTAAACGGGTCTCCTTTTTTCCTGATCACGTACGGATCCAATGTTTCAACTATTATGATTATTCTCTTCCAATTGTTGCAAGTACTTCTAAAAGAATAAATATAGAAATAGATACTCTAATGTTGATTGTAATCATAGTTTATAATGAGTTTTCATAAAATACTAATTTGAGCTTGTCAAAATCTTACAGGAGATATATACTTAAGTGCACATGAGAATCATGGCCATCATCATGTGACGAATAATGGGTGGTTGAAACTGTTGACTATTTTAGGAAAAGGTTCTCAAAAAAGTCTGTTAAATCCCAAGGCATAGGCTTATAAGGTGAATGAATCCTTAAAACTAGTTCCTGCATTCACTAATTCCATACAATATGATAAAAGTAGCTAAACTTGCCTTAGCATTACAGGAAAAGGGGAATAGAAAGATACGTAGTTAGTTTAAGTTGAGAGTCTAGCCTTAAATAATAAATTAATTTTATTTAGTCAAGGGTAGAATAATCTAATATATAAAATATAAAAAAAATATTTTTTTCCATATAATGGGGTATGCACAAATGAAAGTCGTAAGTACACGTGGTGTGGAGAAGCATATGGAGAAAGAGGTTGTTGTCCATCGATTATTTGTGGATAGAAACAACAAGGTCTCTTAAAGCTGCCACGTTTCTCTGAGATTTGTGGGGATGAGGACGTGTGTTAGAATGAGAGAAGTGGCAGAGAAGGTAGAAAATAGAAGTATCCTATATAAAGAAAGGTTGAAAATGGGAAGGAAGGAAGAGAAAGATGGAGAAGGAAAGAGGAAAGGAGAAAAAGGGAGAGAGTGAGTCAGGGCTTGAAGGGCTTCCAATAGAGGACAGTCCCTACCTGAAATACAAGGATTTGGAGGACTATAAGCAAAAGGGTTATGGCACACAGGGGCATAAGGAACCAAAGACAGGTCGAGGTGCAGGAGCTACTGAAGGACCCACTCCCTCTGGGGCTACACCCACCTCTCAGTCCCAAGCCACTGCAACTGCTGCCACTAATCACAAAAAATGAGTCCCTTAATTTGCACCACCTCCTTGCCTAATAACATCTTAGTCATTTGTATTATTACACGTTTTAAATTTGTCTTTAGTCTGTTGTACTTTTCTTTTGGATGATGACATGTTGGTAAATCCTTTTTTTGTTGTTGTTGTTGCAGATTTAGATCTTTCTCATGATAGGATAATGTTGTAGTCGTGATACCATGGATCCAAATGATACTTCTTCTCTTATTACAGTTTTTTTTTTTTCTGTTAATTAGTTATGTTACGTCTTTACAAATATGAAAGGTAGTTTGGTAATTCGATCAACTTACAGCGATTGGATCTAGATTTCTTGGATTTGGGTGTTGTTTATGAACACAAAATTTTACTGAAAGAGTTAATTTTGTTTTAATTATTCTCAAATTTTATTGTAATTATGTTTTAAAATTTATTAAATTCTTAAATATAATTCTTTTATTAACTTTGATTTAATTTTCATTAAAGATCGATAATTCAATAAACTGTTTCTATTTATTATTATTTTTACTTAATACAATAAAATAAGATTTTATAAGTATAGAAATTCGTGTAATTTATTTGCTTATTTACAATCTTCTTGAAAAAAACGAAATTAAATTTCAATGTGTCTATTTTTAGATAAACTTTTAGATCAATTAAGAAAAATATTGTTTTCTAAAATAAATGCCTACTCCATATCTGGATTTCACGTTTCCAGCTGTATTGGGCCTGTTTTCAGAAAGGCAGGCCTTCTGAAGACGCCTCCATGAGTTCTTCCTGCACCGTCAAGACCCATGAGTTCTTCCTGCATCCTGCATTGTCATATTTTCTAAAGTATCAAAAATATTTTTTTTACTCTATAATTTGAAATATAACTTTTATATAATTAAAATTAATTTTACGAAATAATTTTTTTATATAAATTAAATATTTTTTATTATACAATTTGAAGTACTAAAAATATTTCTTTTATTGTATATTAAAAATATAATTTTTATATTTTAGATTATATAATTTAAAATGTAAGTTTTAGAAAATATAATCTAAATTTTACAATTTAGAATAAAAATTTCAGAATTTAAATATAATTTTTTTTATTTTAATTTTTTTTAAATGGTATAATTCGAAATATATTGTTTTAATTTTTAATTTACCATTCAAAATAATAAAATAGGTTAAGAGATATAAGATTTATAATAATTATTTTTGTGAGTTTATGGAAGTGGAGGTGTAGAGGTGCAGTGCAGGAAGAATAAGTCCCTTCTGAATTGTGAATACGAGAGGATGTTATTTACAAAAAAAATTGTTTCGATATTTCTATTTCTTTGAGATGATGAATTCTGAATATCAAGTCAAGATAAAATCTCAAAACTTTCTTCTCTGGATCCCAACTTTACATTTTACAAAATATTTCAAATCTTATTAATTTCTCACTAAAATTTGGACTTCTAAAATCTTATTTAATATCTCATTTTCGTCATAATTTAACAAATGTGTCGTCATAATTTAACAAATGTGTAGATGAAAAATGAGAAGTACAGAAGAATGAATAGCTTCAAAAAAGAGTGTTTGTGGAGGATTGGTTTAATTAATAGGACAGTATATGGACTTTTTCTTCATATTTATAATATAAAATCAAAGCCCGAAAAATTTAGTTGCTTTAGTTAAAACTTTTGAAAAAATTTCCGTCAATACAAATTAAAATGATTTTTTTATTAAAATTTATATTGATTTATTATTTGGTTTGGCTTTTCGAATTATTAAAAAAATTAATATATTTGTACATCTTAAATTTGTTTATTTTCATTCGATAAAGTTTCTTATTAATTTTTTTTTCAAAACGAAAATACCTTTTAGATTAAAGTTTTTAGATTTCTGAATTCCTTATACTCGTTTAATGCAAAAAAAAATTAATATATTTGTACAAATTTATACTCGTTTAATGCAAAAAAAAAAAATAATATATTTGTACAAATCTTAAATTTGTTTATTTTCACTTGATAAAGTCTTAAATTTTTTTATTTTCATTCAATAAAGTTTCTTCTTATTATTTTTTTTTTCAAAACAAAAATACTTTTTAGATTAAAGTTTTTAGATTTTGGAGTTATTTCTACTGTGTGATAAGTGAATTGTCATCTTACACGTCGATAATTAGATCTGAATTTGACTCCAATCTTATCATCAACAATCGGTTGAGCAATGCCCATATCCCAAACTTCCAAACTTGGCTCGTGCTACTCCATTCCTTATAAGATTATCCATCACATCAACAATGTTGAGTATGAACTCCATTTACCGTTAACCTCTTACACCCTGTCTTTCACATTTCTTTCTTTAAATCCTTCAAAGGAATTAAACTCTCAAACCCACTTTCTAACTCCAACTCCAAACTCCACTTAACTCCTACCATAAATGCCACACCTAACACTCTAACTCTGGCAAGAGCCACTCAAAACATGTCATTTTAACATTCTCTAGATGCTTCCCAACCTCAAAGTCTCGAGTCTCACACCTCTACACTTATATAACACGCTCCACACAAGCAACCTCAATCCTAGTTCAATGTTACAACCACACCCACACACCTGACCCAAAACCAAGTCTTTTGTATTTGATGAATATGTGGTTTTGTTTGCCTAAAATGATTAGTGGGTAACCACGTACTTAGACTTGAGTGACCACTTATGTGTGATTCTATTAGTTTAGGCGATGAGAAGTGTAATTTGGTGAATTTGGTTTTATCTGAACCACACTTTGAAGTGGACTCAAGTTTAATGTAAAACAACGTAGTCAGTGTTGTGGACATTGTGTGTGGTAGTGATAAAAAACATATCATAGGTGACCACAATAATGAAGGCGGGTAACTAGAAAATGTTGCATGTGTATTTTGATATGACAATTTTTAGGACCATACCCAAAGATTTGTTAATCGCATTTATAACCAAAGTAATTGAATAAGTAAGTGTTGGTTGATGACAACAAGCAAGTCTTGTGTATTTGAACATTATGTAGTTTTGTTTACCTAAAGTGGTTAGTGGATAACTACATACTTAAACCTAATTAACTGTATTCACCTCAGAGAATCTCCACAATCACCACACAAGATTCGCTCAAACGACACATACCTCGCTCAAGTGAATTTATACATAACTAACTGGCCACACCTATTTGTTCCAATGTTACATTCGTCGCTACAACAAATTTTCATGGTTTCCCATATGTGATTACTTGCCATGTAAAATTGGCAACTGCACAATGAGAATTAAGTGATATAATTAACTTGTTTTTCTACATTTTTTATGATTTCCCTTCAATATGTCTTGAACTAATGGTCTACTTTGAAAAAATCCACCACCAAACATACCTACATTTGAACGTTGAGTACCACCACATGAAGATGCCTATGCTTCCCTGCTAAGCACCACCACTAACAACCACCACCACCGATAACCAATGCTGCAAAGAACCACCCTAACCCTTTCTTGCAAAAATCACCCCAACCCTATCTATCAATAAATCCTTACCCCTACCTTTCTCCTTTCCCTTTTTCTACACTAATGCTACTTTCCTGATTTTCACACCCAATTCGTTTTTCCTTTTCATAGTACCTTCATAAACCCTAAACCTTAAATAAACACTTCTCTCCACCTTCTGAAATCGCTTCCTTCTTTTTCTTTAGTTACAAATTTCAAAATGAATGTCCTTTCCAATCCAAATTTCGTTTTCAAGATCTTTTACTAACATGACAAAATTGTCCCTTACCACATAAGTCATACTCTTACATATAAGTGGCGTCAGGTCTATTCACGTATACAATTTTGAGTCACTGGAAAACTCTCTTCTCTCTCTACAGCGCTTGGCAAACTTTCTGGTGGTTATCCAGTGGTGCGTTATGGCACCACCACTGGTGTCTAAGTATAGCAAAGATGGAAGGGTAGCTAAACCGTGGCAAGTAACTACGTTCTTTTTCTCTCATTTCCCTTACAGTTATGACGAAAGAGATATGTGGAAAATATTCCAGAGATGGGGGAGAGTGGAGGAAGTATTTATTTCTAGAAAGTTAAATCGTTGGGGAAATCGGTTTGGCTTTGTTCGCTTCTGTGATGTGAAGAATGTTTCGAGGTTGGAGGCGGAATTGGATTCTATACGTATAGGTTTGATGAAGTTGTATATTAATTTGCCAAGGTGTAGGAAACATGAAGCCCAATCAGCTGTACACCAAGCAACAAAACCAACCAATGGAATACGACCAAAAAAGAAAACCAATGTTCTGAAACTGTGAAAAGAGAAGAAGGGAAATCAAGTTACAAAACAAAGGAGTAATCAAAAGGGCAGTGCTAGTGGTACTAAGAAGGATTGGTATGGTCAATCTATTAAAACTGCCCCTCTTAGTCTTCCATGGCTTGAAGAAAGTTGGGTTGGGTACACGGACGAATATACGACGGTGGAAATTATCCATGAGGAATTGATGCAGGTAGGGCTTGGATGTATAAGGGTGAGGTATATGGGAGACAATCAGATGTTACTTACAGGCCAGGACGGGTAAGCTTATCTGAGTTATTGGAAGGTAACAAGGAAAGCTTAGGCAGGATCTTTGGAACTATCAAACCATGTAATGTTAGTAATAAGATTGGGAACAAAATTGTCTGGACACGTTGTAGAGGTATACCACTGTCTTTATGGACAGTGGACTGCTTTAAGCAGTTATTGGTAGATGTGGGTTCATTGGTGAAGGTAGATGACACGACTTTGAACTGGGAGAACATTGAATATGCTAGGCTGAAGGTGAGGTTAGCGGTAACATCCATGGTGAAGTTTTCTAGACAAATCCAGATTAATGATAATGTGTAACAAGTATCAGTGGAGGAGGAATATTCGTTTGTGGAATGTGGAAAACAGAGAAGATGGTTTAGGGATGGAGAGTTTTCTGATCAAAATTCTTCAATGGATACAAGGGTAGGGGAATCCTTGTTCTCGGATGTAGGAGGGTGGATGGAAAAGGAAGAGGACAAGTCTGTTGAAGAGGAAGAGGGGGTTTACCATGATCGAGATCTGAACGACAGTGACGGTGGCCCGGTGGAGATGGCGGACTGTGAACACAATTGTGATAAGATGGTAGTTTGGAACAAAGCTGAAAGTGCCTGCCAGTATTGCATGAATAAGGAAATTATTGCAGGCATTGGCCGAAGTAACGTAGGTAAGGAAGGGACTTTGCAGCTTTTAATGTTGGAAGAGGAGCAATATACCACAATGGCAATCTCCCAACGGGAAGATTAAAAGGATGTACCTTCTTTTTATGCACAACTACTCAACGCAGACTTAAAATGGATTAGAAATGGGGGTGCATGTGTAGGGGACCCGCGCTCGTACAGTGGGCCTGAAACCCAAGTAGAACGTGCACTTTTTGAATCAAATTTTATTTCACTCAAGGAAAGCGTTATTCCGAGGACCTATGACGTGGCACCGATTAAAGGGGGAGAGATAGTATCGGTTATGGAAGATGCCGAGGGTATGAATGAAAGCCACTTTCATGGTGGAGGTGGAAGGTTGGCAGAAGAGGAACCACGTCACTTTGGAAAGAATGGTGACGGTGGGCCTAATGGCAGTGAAGGTTATAAAGTAGCCGGAAAGCGGGGACGAAGACCGAATAAGATGAAAAATCTCCAAGCTATTTTACAAGCTTTACTAGAATGTGGAGGCAGCCATGGTGGAGCAGTCGCCGCCGCTGACAGGGATGCAGGTGGTAGAGCTGCTGACGTTGTTCCTGCACTACAAGCTGGAGTTATTGCTGCCACTGATGTTGGGGATACGGGAGGCGAAGATACTGCTTCCGAAGCTGCACAGTTTGTTGTAGGAAAAGGTATCCAGTCCGTTGACCCCGCTGCTACCGGAGGTGAAGGTGGCGAAACTGTTGATGGTGAGATTTGTGATAACACTGTCGAAGAAGCTATTACCAGGGCTACTTGTTTACAACGTTTTGATAGTGAAGGTGATCTGTCTAAGTCATGCGGGGAACGAGGTGAAAATGGCAAAAGGTAGAGTCATTTCCAATTGATTAGGAAAGAAGTGATTGACCCTTTGGTGTTCACTTCATCAAGGAAAATGACGAGAGGCGAGACAAGTATGAAGAGGGCAAGGAGGAACAAAAAACGCGGTTGTATTAAGCTTGGAGTATCTCCCAGGTTATCCTCATCAAACTTATCTAATTCTATTTCTGATTTTAATATTTATAATTGCAATAGGAGAATTAAGGTGCAGGAGAGTGGTAGTGAAGAAATTAGACTCTGAGAGTTAGCCAAGGAAATGGGAGTTGTTTGTATGAAAAGTGAAGAAAGTATCATTCAGAAATTTGCTGAGATGGAGGAAAGGGACAACCTTGTGATGCGAGAAGCGTCCCGTGTGGATGGAAATAACTTGTGATGAAGTTAGTGAGCATTAATATAAGGGGTTTGAGAGGGGATGTTAAGTGGAAATATTTAAAAGAGCTTATAGGTAAGGAGAATCCGAGAGTGATTTTTATTCAGGAGACCAAGCTAGTAGTTTTAAATGATTATAAGTGTTATAATGCGTGGGTCACTAACGATATTAGTTGGATACATAGAGGGGTTAATAATGAAGGAGGAGGTATCCTAACTATGTGGGATAATAAGATTTTCAGTTGTTGCAGAACAGAGGAAGGGAAGGGATTTATCTTAATTGAAGGTGATTATAAAGGTGTTGGTTCAAGTCAAGCAGTGAGAGTAGTGTTAGTGAATGTTTATGCGCCTTGCTTTGATAGAGACAAAGAAGTTTTATGAGGTGATATTGAGAATGTTCTATTAGCCTCAAATTGTCTTATTAAGTGTGTGATGGGAGATTTTAATGTTGTTAGGTATGCTTCTGAAAGAAAAAGAGTTGATGAAGCAAGATCAAACAATTTAGAGATGGTAAGGTTTAATGACTTCATTGACAGGTGTGTTATGAAGGAAATACCACTTGTGGGGAGGAAGTTTACTTGGTATAGACCGAACGGGACTTCTAAGAGTAGACTTGATAGAATTCTTGTGACCGACGAGTGGATAGTACAATGGCCTGGATCTAGGCAATTTGTTATGAGTAGACAAGTTTCAGATCACTGTGCACTAGTGGTGAAGAACACTAATAAGGATTGGGGGCCGAAACCATTTCGGACCTTTGATGTTTGGAAGCATTCACAAGGTTTCAAAGAGGTTATCCGGAAGTCATGAGCAGAACCAATTTCTAGTGGCAATAGGATGGTAGATCTCAAGGTGAAATTAAAGGGATTGAAAAAGGAATTGAACCTATGGAAGAAGGAAGTGTTTAGCACTTATACTAGGAATAAGAAGGAGTTGGTGGCCGAAATTGAGAGGTTTGATAGATACGATGATGAAGGAAATCTGCAAGAGGATCTCAGAGTGAGAAGGATAGAGTTGTTGAGTCAGTTGAGAAACTTGGAGGAGAAGGAACTGGCTATGGTAAGGCAGAAGGCAAAAGTAGATTGGTTAAAAGGTGTAGATACTAACTCAAAATTTTATCATTCGAGATTGAGATGGAGGAGGGCAAAAAGTGAGATTGAAGGACTTTGGATAGATGAAGTGTGGTGTGAAGATCCAACTAGGGTTAAAAGCTACGTGAAAGGGTATTTTGAGAGTAGATTTGGAGTTAATGAGAGGTTTAGATTGAATTTGGACAGAGTTTGTTTTAAGACTGTTACTAATGATGATAATGATATGTTGTGTTCTAACATCTCTGAGTCGGAAATCTTAGATGCTATGAGTCAATGTGATAGCTCAAAATGTCCTGGGCCAGATGGTTATAACTTTTCCTTTGTTAAAAATAACTGGGATATTGTTGGTGAAGATATTGTGGGGGCTATAATGAGTTTTCAGAGCACAGGTTTTATTCCGACAGGATGTAATGCTTCATTCATTACGTTGGTCCCGAAGAAGGATATTCCCTCAAATTTGAATGAGTTTAGACCTATTTCCTTAGTGGGAAGTGTTTACAAAATTATATCTAAAATTTTGGCTAATAGGATTAAGAAGGTGCTTCCAAGTGTTATTGATCTTAATCAAGCTGCTTTCTTAGGGGGTAGGGGTATTTTGGATAGTATCCTGGTAGCTAATGAGACGGTGGATTATTTAAAGAAGGAGAAGAAAAGTGGTATTCTGGTAAAGGTCGACTTTGAGAAAACATATTATTCAGTGGATTGGAAGTTTCTCTATTATATGATGAAAAGATTGGGCTTTAATGGTAAGTGGATTAAGTGGATAAAAGCTTGTATGGAATCAGCTACGGTCTTAGTTCTGGTTAATGGCAGTCCTACAGAGGAATTTAGGCCGAAAAGGGGTTTAAGACAGGGTGATCCATTAGCGCCTTTTCTGTTCATAATAGTTGCGGAGGGTCTTTCTGGACTTGTTTGGGAAGCTAAGAAGGCTAATTTATTTAGTGGCGTGGAAGTTGGTAGAGAGAGAGTGCAGGTTGATCTGCTTCAATTTGCAGATGATACAATATTTTTTTTGTAAACCGTCATATGATAATGTGTTGGCAATAAAAGCAATTTTGAGGATTTTTGAGTTAGTATCTGGACTTAAGATTAACTTCCACAAGAGTAAGGTTGGTTCGGTGGGTATTTCCCATCTTGACAGATTCATATACTCTAAGTGTCTTAATTGTTGTCTTATGGATTTCCTTTCAAGTACTTAGGTATTACAGTTGGAGGTAACCCTAGAAGATCAGAATTTTGGAGCCCTATTGTTGATAAAATTAAATCAAGACTTTCGAAGTGGAAGGGTAGATTGCTTTCAATGGCGGGAAGAGTTTGCTTAATTAAGTCAGTAATTAGTGCCTTACCCCTTTACTATTTTTCCTTCTTTAAAGCCCCGACTGTTGTTTGTAATACAATAAGGAGAATTCAGTCTAATTTCTTATGGGGTTGGGGCAGTGAAGGAAGGAAGATCACTTGGTTGAATTGGAAAAAAGTTTGTAGTCCAGTTCAAGTTGGTGGATTGGGGATCAAAGATATTAGGTGTTTCAACGACGCTTTGTTAGCAAAATGGAAATGAAGGTTAAGGAATATGGAAGAGGGGTTGTGGAGAGAAGTGTTGTCAGCAAGGTATGGTGATTGGAGGAATCTCAATGTTAATATGGTCCAGAGTAAGCAATCACAGTGGTGGAAGGATTTGTGTAAAGTATGCGATAGTGAACAACAAGGAAACTGGTTTGACAGTCGATTGTTGTGGAGCCTCGGAGATGGGAGGAATGTCAAATTTTGGGAGGACAGGTGGGTAGACTGCAAAGTGTTGAAAGAAGAATTCCCAAGGTTGTTTACTATTTCACAGTGTAAAGACAGTGAGGTATTCGATGTGGTGGATTGGGGACAAAGTTGGAGTAGAAAGTGTTCAAGTTGGAATCTAAGCTGGAGAAGGGAGAGATTTGAGTGGGAAAAACACTTAGAAGGCCAATTATTGGGATTGATATCTAGTGTCCAATGGAACAAGGAAGGGCAAAATAGGTTGAAGTGGATTGGGGATGATCAACAGGTATACACTGCGAAGTCGGGATATAGTATAGTAAATATGGAGGATCAAATGTCAAGTTTAGAGTGTTTCCAGTTGCTTTGGAGTCTTAAGATAGCTCCATCGGCTTTGGTGTGGGCTTGGAGGATTTTATGGGATAGGTTACCAACCAGGGTTAACTTGGTGAGAAGGGGAGTGCTTCTGGTGTGCACTCTTTGTCCTATGTGTCAAGAACGTTTAGAAAATGCCCAACACCTTTTCTGTACTTGTAAGATTGCTCAGAAAGTTTGGGACTTGTGTGAAAGGTGGATAGGAAGGGTCACAGTTAGACACGAGTCTATCCCCATCCACTTTCAAAGCTTTCATTTAACGGATCATAGGAATAGCGTAAACAAAGCAGCTTGTAAAGGGGTGTGGGTAGCTGTTGTGAGGGAGATCTGGAATCTTAGAAATACAGTAGTTTTTAGAGGAGGGGTAGTGGATGAGGAGGAAATTTTTTGTCTAGTACAACTAAAAGGTTGGGAATGTTTAATCATAGGATTACAAGAACTACTTTCTCTTATTCGGATTGACACTTTGCTCCAGTCAAGTGCTTGGAATCTTTGTAGTAGTTTTTGTGGACCTGTTTTAGATTGATGGTGTAGATAGAAGGTAGGTGTGTCTTTGTTTTGCAGGTTTATTACTGGAAAGGTAGTGGAAGCATACAAGTTGAACACGACGAGGCAAGAAAGGGAGTCTGGATACTAGGCATATAAAGGATGTTCAGGCTTTCAGTGAAAATAAGGAGTGTTGTGTATCTTCTCATAAGTGTGAGAAGTATACCTCGCTTTATATATGTATACTGTATTTCATATGTATCTCTTTCTCTGTCTATCTTGGAAGATATGCTAGGGAGTTGAACCTTTGTGTATTATAAGACGTGTCTAGAAACGATTATAGAACTATCTATGATTTAGGTGTATAAGGGTTAGACTACCCCTGAAGTGGTTCTTTTATTTTATTTTATTTATTGTTGGCTGTTAAAAAAAAAAAACATATAAGTG
>Ga0209700_105586_pt1 | contig 20933 bp, 10 predicted proteins | sample SiratroredBW_FD_187528 | JGI IMG/M metagenome (GOLD analysis project Ga0209700, IMG submission 187528) | Root nodule microbial communities of legume samples collected from California, USA - Siratro red BW (SPAdes) (version 2) | ecosystem: Host-associated > Plants > Roots > Nodule | place: USA... | reverse complement strand
TTCTCATCGAGCAGTTCTGCCCATCTCAAAGCTTTTTATGATAGTGATTGGGGTACCTGTAGTGATTCAAGACAATCAGTGACTGGTTTTAGTGTGTATCTTGGAAATTCCCTTATATCTTGGAAATAAAAAAAACAAGGAATAATATCAAAAAGTTCCTGTGAAGCTGAATATAGGGCAATGACCACTGTTACTTGTGAAATTCAATGGCTAGTCTATCTTCTTCAAGATTTGAAAGTTTCTTTTGAGCAACCATCTCTTTTATATTGTGACAATGACTCAGCAAGATATATTACAGCAAATCCAGTGTTTCATGAGCGCACCAAACATATAGAAATAGATTGTCACATTGTTAGAGAAAAGTTGAAAAAGGATCTCATTCATTTGCTTCCCATTTCCACCACAGAGTAACTAGCAGGCATTTATACAAAAGCCTTAGGTCCTCAGTCTTTCAAGAATATTTGTTCCAAGTTGGGTCTCATCAATATTTGCTCCCCAACTTGCGGGGGGTTTCAGAGGATATGGATAGAAGGCTTCTAGAAGGAAACTAATTATTTGATTTTGTCTTTATGGTAGAATCAAATTATCATCAATTCTGTTTATTTGTTTTTATGACATTATCAGATAATAATAATTTTATTTTGTTTTCTTTATTTAGCTATACCTAGAATGGGTACAGTACTTGTATATATTCAGTTCTTTATTTTGAATGAAATACACAAAAAAATAGAGAGCATATATTCATTCTCATGTCTTTTGTTCATCTTTGTTCTTCTATTTATTTTCATAATATTATTTTATTCTTATGTCCTTTGTTCGTCTTTATTCTTCTCTTTATTTTTACAATATTGTTTTATTCAAGAAATTTTAATATAAAATTCCTATTAACATGGTTGTAAGGATTGCATTTGATTATCAGGAAAACATTTGAGAAATATTTTGAAAATATAAAAAAAGTTATAATTACAATTATGAAGTTATTTATTATATTTTGGTGCTTCAAGATACACCGATATCATATACCTTCCCCGAAAGGATTAAATATGTTATAAGTTGAATCCATCTTAAAAATTTTTGTGACTTTAGGTTTTATAAACTCTAGATTTAGGTTTTTTTTTCTTGCCGCTTCCACTGTGAAGTAAATACAATATTAATTTTTGTATTAGAAAAGGATGATTTGAAAAAAAGATGATCTGACTTGGATGATTTGACTTATATTGAAAAAAAGATGATTTGACTTGGAAGAATTTTCAAATATATAGTTTCAAATTTTAAAAGGATTTTCCAGGCAGAAGATAACATCTTCCTTCTCTATTTCTTCAAGAAGTTGAATTTAAATAATAATTTGTAATAAAGCTTTGAATCAATTGATTGTAGAATGAATTATGCATACGATTTCTTATCTACATATCACTCACCAATCATTAAAGCTTACTGGAACTCAAAGAGTTAGAACTATTATAATATAATATTACTATATTTATAAATAATAAACATATGCTATTGATGCATTAAAACTCAATGTTAAACATACATTACTCTTCCATACAAGATTTTTTCATTGTTGCCAACAATAAAGATAAACAGATGTATAAAAGTTTATAATTATCTATATTTATTCTATTTTTAACTCATGCACATAAATCAATATATCCTGAAAGTTAATTTTAGTTGTGAAATAATTTTTTTATAACATCTATAAAGAAGTTTTATCTGCCTTCCAACTATATCATATTTGAAATCACTAAACTAAACTTAAAAGAATCACTCTTTAAGGGATCATTATAATTATTTTAAATTATAAAAAAATTATTGTAAATAATAAAATTAGAGAGACTTAATTGAAGTATAAGAATACTATAGTATAATTTTGTTAATGACATGAACGACATGAAAGCGTGTGCGATCTTCTAGAATATAGAGTTTGTCTCTTCGCTAATACTTTCTTCATGTATAATTATTATTATTTTTAGATGAATTATAGACACAAGAACAAAAGTAACCTAGTACAATTTTAAATAGTTTTGTATAAAAAAGTGTAATATTTTAATATAAAATTTAAATATTTAATATTTTATTTAATTTATTTTAATTTGAAATTTGATTAAATTATAATTACCTATTAACTTAAATTTGATAACTTAATTTTTGAATTATATTTTAAAATTTAAAATTTAGTACATCATGTAAATTTGTAATCAACAAACCATAATTAAGAAAACAATCATAATTTCATAATTCAAGTATTTTTTTCATAATTTCTCTTAAATTTCAAAATTATTATTTTTAATAAAATAAAAAAATATTCTTCATAGCAAAAACTATTACTCTAATTTATTAAAATGTATTCAGGATGTAATTTGTATATAATGAGAATTCTTTTTCCAATATAAATGAAAAAAGATATGTCAAAATTACTATAGAGGGGAAGAATTGCAACCTTACTGTGGGTCTTGGCACCCTTGATTTTTTTATTTTAATTTTACATATAATTTTAAATTAATATATATTTATAATATTTTAATATTATATTAATAAATTTATTTTGTTACTTTTATCATGGAAATGATAATTTTAAGTGCTATGTATTTATTCATTTTAATTTATTTTATTTTTTAAGTTTTGTGATATTTCTTTATCTTTTATATAAAAATATTCTTATTTTAATATCTTTGTTGTGAAGATAATTATTTTCTAGAGAAAATAATTAAATTCTATTTATCTTTTTTATTATGTGGTCTGGCTATTTTAAATTTGGAAATGAGTGCACTGACATTCAAATATTTAGATTATTTGAAATGCACTATTTAAATTTTTTATCACTTATCATTTATTTTTATGCAAATTTTTATTATAAATTTTTGAAGTTTATTATTGTAATATGAAACTAATAATTATAATATCTTAAATTTTTAAAAGAAATATTTATAAAATATTATTTTACATAGATGTACTTTTTATTAACATTTCAATTCATTACTACTATCATAATTAACATTCTAAAGCATCTAATTATAAATATTTTCTATCAAATTTAACACATCCACATTTATTACTATATTTGTCTCAGAACAACATACAATTTAAAATTTTCATATAAATTAGGAATAAACATAAATAAATTATCTATTGAAACATGATCACTTCTTCAATAAATACATTTTTATTTATTTATTACGAAACAATATTACTATTCTTTGTTTAGGAGCAGACTCAGAAAATATGTTTAATAAAAGGTTGAGTCTGTGTTGTAAATTTCTATAAGTTAAAACTATAATATTTTACAATAAAAATAGTAGATAATTTTATTTTTTTAAATAGTTTAATGTTAATTGGTTCTGGTTTGGTCCTTCTCTCTGGTTATTGTTATGCCAATTAACAAATCCTGAGAAGATATGTAGAGAGTGAGAGTGAAAAGGGTCTAAACTTTTTGGTAAAAGATATTTGAACTACACTGCACATATTTGAGCTACACTGCACACGTGCATGGACACTTTTCCTATGTTCGACAAATGTAATCATAGACATGAAGAACAAGACAACATAAATGGAATAACTGAGGTTCACTCAACTCATCTGATCTGAGGAAGAAGAATGTTTCTGTTAGCATCATCATCTCTTACTCTCCCTTCACTCTCCCACCTTCATCATCCTCTCACTTCTTCATTTCCTCACCCTTCTCTCCATCTGCACTTCCCTTCCCAAGCAACCCCAGTTCGCCTCGGTACCCCACCACCCCTTTCTTGCTCCATTAATTCTTCTTCCTCTGTGGAACAATCAGCTTCGTCTTCTCAGGTTTTTCTCCGGTCTTAAATTGGTGCATTCACAGCTCATTTCATGTTCATTGGTAGAACCCTTTTATTAGAATTGCTAACAGTTACTGAAACTTTGATGACCCAGATGCAGAACAGCTTGTTGTACTCCAAAGCTTATTGGGTCACTGAATCTCTCATTGCTTGGAACGTGGATGTTGCAAATGCGTTTTCATGCCATCTGATTGCCAGCAAAAATGCTTCTTTGACCGTTGCGAATTGTCAAATTCAAGGTTTGGATTTCTGGCAGTTCCTTCTACTTGTTCAAACATGTGGAAGATAAGAATGTCACTGTTTCTTATCTGCAATTGATTACAGTGGATGTTGACTCAATGGATTGTTAAATGCTAATTAATAGGTGAGGATTTGAAAATTGAGCTTCAAGAGGATAGGGCTGGCCTTCCTGCAAATGTAATCTACCCTTTTTGTCCCTGACATCCTTAGGATATTTCTAAATGATGTATTGTGCTGCTGGTTGTTTTATGGTTCCATTGTTTTTGAAGATCACGTGCAGTGGAATAAAGGATCACTTATGAGTGTGCAAAATTTGCGTTGTTAGGTGGTGGAGAAATTTCCTCACATTCGAGGTTACAGAGCTTTCAAGCTGCCATCCACTCTGGATGTTAAACCTCTTCTTAAATACCAGTTAGCGGTTGCAATTTGTGATTGTGAGTCCTCTTCTTTCTGCAATATATATCACATAGAACTAGAAGTATAGATACAACTTACAGAGTATCATGTGCTTATGTTCTGCTTCTTTATTAGCAATTTCTGGTCTATTCTATATTAGATTGTAAACTATTTTTGCAAAGTGTCTTTGCAGACTAGAGGGACTACTAATAGTTATCCTTTCTTCATTTTGCACAGCTGATGATAAATGTAGGGATTGTACTGGTTTACAGTTACCTGGTGTTTTAGATGAACTTTTCTCGTATAATGGTCCTCTTGGTGCACTTTTCTCAGAGGAAGCTGTGTCACTTTACCTGTGGGCACCTACTGCTCAAGTACATTTTCTGATATTGAAAAAGATATTGACTTTGATATTAGGATATATATTTTCTTACATAAATATATATACATTTGGTAAAAACAGGCAGTACATGCATACATCTATAAGGACCCATCAGGAGATGATCCCATAGAAATTGTTTGCCTCGAGGAGGAAAATGGTGTTTGGAGAACTAAGGGACCAAAAAGTTGGGAACACTGTTACTATGTTTATGAAGTATCGGTTTACCATCATAGCACTTTGCGGGTTGAAAAACGCTATACAAATGATCCATATGCAAGAGGGTATGTTCTGTTCATGTCAGTTTGCCATCATTTATCTTTGGCAAGTTATTTCTATACTAATTCTAACATTCATGAGTAACAGTTTGTAATACCTATATTTGGAGATTAAATATAAATTTAATTTTCCAAATTTTTGTTATATTTAAACCTTTAATCTGTATTTAAGCAGACTTTCATCGGATGGCGGTCGGACTTTTCTGCTTAATATTGACTCTGATGAGTTGAAACCTGATGGATGGGATAATCTGGCGAATGAAAAACCTACTATACATTCTTTCTCTGATATAAGCTTATATGAAATGCATATAAGGGATTTCAGGTAACTATTTAGTGATATCTTTAATTTTATTTGAGGACCAATTTTGATGTGATAATGGATAGGGAGGAATTACTTCTCCCTATGAATCAAGGAAATGTTCTACAAAGTTAGAAAACTTGATACTAACTTTCATATAATAAAACCTTTGTTTGGATGTAAGGTTAGATAAAAATGATATGATAAGACTTCTTATTGTTTGGTTACATGCATAAAAGGGGAGTGTTTGGTCTCCTTCCTTACCTACATGCCTCTTATATATAAGGAGTGTTATCAGTAACCTTCCGAGGTTCTCACTAAATTTTGTCTTTTATTTTCTAAAAGTTCACAATAATGGGTGTTTTCTAGAATACAGATCATCTAGGTGAAGCTTTGAAATATGCCTACCTTGGACTTTCAAATTAAAATAATGTTTATATTTTCTTGTGTATGAAAATAGACTTTCACAATGTCCTCTCCTAATGTGATGTGAGAATCTCTTTGAAATATATAATTATGCTCTCAGGATTTGCACAATAACTATTGTAGTAAAGTCCAGCATACCAAAATGGATGCTTGTGAACTTTTTGTTTGGTTCCATAGAAAGTGGAGAATATAATCATAAGAAAAAGAGAGCAGGACAAAGTTGAAAGAGACAAGCTCTGGTGCCATGCAACTCCCTTAGGCTAAACTTCTTTTGTTTCTCTTCTAGTTTTATTGATTTTAAGTTTTCATGGTTTTCTTAGATAGCTTTGGCAGGTAGCCTGCTAGTTGTCAGCACATATTAGTCTCTTCCCATAATCTTTAAAGCAGCTAACCATCGTGTGTAGTTTTTAGATGTATCACTTGAAAGTGCTGTTTGCTTTAAGTTTTTATGTGACATTTTTTCTCTTGCTATGAATTCTGGTTACCTTTTCCTTGCTGACAGTGCCAATGACCTCTCTGTGCAACCTGCATTTCGTGGTGGTTATCTGGCCTTTACGTTGCTGGTAATTCTATTATATAACTCTTGCTATTGATGGAGTTCTATGAGAATAAGAATTTCCATAGTTCATGAATAATAATTGAAATATTGAGCGGTATCTAAACCTTTATCTTCTGATATGGTTAAACAGTATTTGTGATATCTTAAACTTACGTTAGCAGCATGCTTGCAAAGAGAGAACTTAATGATATATTGAATTCATAAAATTTCCAGATCCAAAATTTTTCGGTTTAATTATGGGAACATTTGGATCATGCTGAGGGATGGACTAGCATTGTAAAATATATTCTCTTGTTGATTTTTTTCTTTCTGTTTCTTAGATTATTTGTCTGCAACTATATTTTACATTAGCCTCTCATATTGCACTTTTTAATTCTCTTCAATATTTGTTTTGCTCTGAAAAATAATAACTTGGATACTCGATCAATTTCTACAATTAAGGTGTTTTGGTCTTTCTATTTAGTAAATAAAAATCAATCAGCTGACAGAATTACTGTCAAGGTTGCTCTACATGCCCTTAATTGAACTATTTCTCTTGCTCAATTCCTATCAACTCTCCAATACTCCTTCTCAAATTCCATGTAAATACCATTCTCAAAATGGTGATTCAATATGGATTATGTGACTAAAGAACTCCAATTGAAGAAATTAATGAAATTCAATTATATATCGAAAATATGATTGATATGTAACTGAAATAATCGGTGCATTAGTAACTGCTGTGATGAAATTTGAAGTAACTTGGAGCATATGTTTGAAGGATTCTGCAGGTGTACTTCATCTGAAGAGATTATCAAGTGCTGGTATCACGCATGTCCATCTATTACCAACATTTCAATTTGCTGGCATAGATGATCAAAAGGAGAAGTGGAGATCTGTTGGTAAACTTTTTTACCGTAAAACCTCCCTTCTGTACATATTTCATGGAACCTGTACTTCTTGAATGGGTTATATTTTGATAGTTCGTCTTCATACAGCTTTTTTTATAAATTTTGGTGGTAATATAATGAAAAAAATATTAAAATAAATCTCATGATATTTACTGTCAGAGATCAAACTATGTTTCCCACCCTCTAGGTTTCCTTTTTCAGTGCCACTTCATCTTTAATTTACTTCCCTGTCATGTCACATGTTTTTTTGTCCATCTTTGCTAATGATACTCATATCCTTGTTGTTGAATGAAATATTAGTCTTTCTTCTGCCTTGTATATTCTCCTATAGTGACTACATCTCGTATCAATTTGGTTTGAAGTTTATAGATAAGATATGTGGTAAAATATGAGCTCATGATTATATTCTTTTGATTTATGTTATGTTTGCTATCTAACATTAGCACTCTGATAGATACCTCAATACTGGAAAGTTTGCCACCTGATTCTGATCAGCAACAGGCTCTCATCACAGCTATCCAAAACTTTGATGGGTACAACTGGGGGTAACGTCCTAAATACCACGTGGATTGACAATTCAGACATTTTTTATGTCAAGTTTGCTTATTTATGTACTATATTTTTTTTGGTAACCTGCTTATTTATAGTTTGTCTTCCAAAGGTACAACCCTATTCTTTGGGGGGTTCCTAAAGGCAGTTATGCAAGTAATCCCAATGGTCCATACCGTACAATTGAGTTCAGGAAGATGGTTAAGGTTTGAATTCATTGTTTTCTGACCGAATGTTAGATTCATAGATCCAATTTTCTATTCAGTTTCTTTTATTGTTATAATTTTCTATTTAGTTTGTTAATGTAGATCACTAATAGTATTGTCAATGATCAGTTAAATCATTTTTTTTGTTCTGTCTCTTAGAATTTCTATGCTTTGCAGGCTCTTAACCATATTGGCCTCCGGGTTGTGTTGGATGTTGTCTACAATCATTTGCAAGGAAGTGGGCCTTTTGAAGAACATTCTGTCCTTGATAAGGTCATGAATTATCATGAAGTTTTCTGTGTTGACATGTAATTGTTGACATATGGATAGCTATTTGAGTATTTCTTCACTATTTCTGGTAAGCCAATCTACTTTTGTGGTGTGACACAAGGTATATTATAGATTGTTCCAGGTTACTATTTAAGAAGGAACACGGATGGATTCATTGAGAACAGTACTTGTATAAATAACACTGCTAGTGAGCACTTCATGGTTGGGCGTTTGATTCTTGATGATCTTGTACACTGGGCAGTCAATTACAAGGTGATCGTTTATATCATTCACTGGTGTTCACTTATTATCTCTTAGATTTTTATTCTTCTGAAAAGTTTTCTATTTATTGGATGTACCCTCTGAATTCCACGTAGTACTTTATTGTTGTGAAATATTGATTTTAGAAACTACAGTTTTTCATAGTAGGAAAAATTTCTTCTCGTTGCTGCTTTAAGGGAGTTGCTAGTATGATTTGTTGAGTATAAACATCTGCCATCATTTGTAGTTTTATTGTTCGTTTTATAGGTTATCCTGAACCTAAGGATTTCTCATCTCCTCCACCTCCTTAATTGTACTTTTCTAACAAAAGGAAAAATGTTTGATGAGTAGATTGCTTATAGTAAGACCCTAAGATGCTTTTCCTTTTTCAGATTGATGGGTTCAGATTTGACCTCATGGGCCATATAATGAAGAGGACTATGGTATGTATTATGACAATATGGCATCTTACACCTTTACTTAAGATGAAAACATGTTATCAAATGGGTGCAAGGTATGGATAGACAGTAAATAAGCTAATGAATCTCTTTGTAATGTGGTTTCACTTTGTTGATCATGGAAAACCGTGAAATTGCATGGTATGTGTAGCTTGTAATTTAGATATAACTTCCGAATATATGCTGCATGAGAGTTGAATACTAAATTATAGTGATGACAAACAGAATATAAAATAATGTCTAGCTATCATGATTTTGGATTATGTGTATCTGAGTAAAATGCTAATAAAAGATGAATCTGACATCACATCACAAATAAACAATTGAAGTATTGTTTTCATGATATGGATACAGGTGAAAGCAAAAACTGCTCTCCAATGTTTAACAAAAGAAAAGGATGGAGTTGATGGTTCAAGTATCTACATGTACTTGTTCCCTAATGTTGGTTTTTATGAAATAGATTTTTGTTCATGAATTTCTTTGTTATCTTCATTCCTCTGCTTTCACTCATTTGCATGTTCACATTGTTGTACTTTAGCCTCATATTCTTTCTTTAACATTATTTTCATTTTAATTGAAAAAAGATATGGTGAGGGATGGGACTTTGGTGAAGTTGCCAAAAATGGACGTGGGATAAATGCTTCTCAATTCAATCTCCCTGGAACACAGATTGGGAGGTAAGACTTGTCTATTTTTGCCATGTGTTTGTTGATGTCGCTTTGTAATCTTTCAATTTTGGATACAATGCTCAAAATAGAATTTCTGAATTGGATTGCTCTTTTGGGTGCAAAACAAGTTAATCTAAAATGCAATATTCATTTAAATTCACATGATACGGCTCTCATGTATATTAATTTTAAGAATTGGCCACGTTGCCTGAAATTATGACTTTAACGTCCAAAATTATCTGTACAAAGTATTTTATTTGATTAGTTGTGTTGGAATGCAATATTCAGCTTTAATGATCGAATTCGTGATGCCATACTTGGTGGATCGCCATTTGGCAACCCTCTTCAACAGGGTTTTGTGACTGGGCTACTCTTGCAGGTATTGTTATTCCTTCTTTGATCACTTATTTCTTACTATATAGCCGGACCTTTAACCTTCAACCCTTAGATTTATATGGTAATATCTGTCTTCCTTTATTTTTTACCTTCCTAATTTTTCTGATGTTCATTGGGCTCATTGAGTAGAATTTAGGAACGGTAATGTATTATTAGAATATGGGATAGAAAACAACTTGTCCTGCATTAGTTTTGTATTAGAATTATGACATTTATTCATAGAAAATAACTGCTGACAGTTATGTGTCTGAGGGTTATTTGACAGTAGGGTGTGTAAGTGTAATTAGGGAGCAGGTGTTGTTCTTGCAAATTGAGGACAGAGAATACTCTCTATAGGAAAGTCTTCATGGGATAGTTAGTACATTGCTGTGTTGTAACTTGTATGTGATTTCTGTGTTTAGCATTATATTTGATTGGTTTATCAATTGGTGTTGAGTGTTGGAGTTCATCCTTTATATGCAGCCTAATGGACATGACCATGGAACTGAAGCAAATGCGAAATCCATGCTTGATGCATCAATGGATCACATCCAGGTCTGCATCAGTGGCTTTATGGACTTTTGTCTTTATCTGGATGTCTTACTTTTAAGTTTAAAATCTTGGAACATACTACATCAATTGTAAATATTGTGGTGCCTGCTGACAAATTTGATAGAGATTTCCATGATTGCACTTTATGTAAAGTTTGCTGTTTCAAGTTTGATAAACATATGTCCTTATTTATTTATTTATTTGTTTCATCTTTTGAATGGTTTTGTAGTTTTTAAGTCAATAACTGGCATTATGAACAAGATAGATAGTTAGGAAATGCTTTAACATAAAATGATGAAGTTCTGCATGTTTTTAATATTAATTCTAGGAACCACCAACACGGCAAATGACACTCACACAGCCGCAACATGCCTCCAATACATGTTAGAACTTCTTCTGTAGTGTCTGAATTATTTTTATTTTTTTTTGTAGTTCTTATTCTGTCAACAACATCAAGCCAACAACCATTCTTGCCTAGACATCGATCTGACACTGCTACTATAAAAGTAATTAAAAGAAATCAATTTATATTATGAATAATAAAAAATTACTTAAAATGATGTCTGAACAACTTTTTTGTGAGGTTCCTTATTATTATAAGACTCTTTAAACTTTGGTTTTAGATTTAATTTAATCTTACAAAATCAACTTGTAAAGTAAGAATTACCTTTGGTCCTCAATTTGGTCATATTCTTAATCGATGCAAGATAAACATCTATCTTTCCCTCACATTGATTAGACATCTTAAATATGAAATTTGCAAGACTGAAAATTCGTGGGTGGTCCAATAATGGTCTAATAGATTCAACAACAACCATTACAATAAGTCTAACTCAATCCTACTAAACCTATAGTATATTTTAGACATTAATCATGTTGGAGTCAGTGTTTTATAGAATATTACAAAGATAGGTGAAGTTTCTTTCTCATCTTTTTAACTTCAAAAGAATTATAGCTTATCTATTATTTTACTTGCCTGTAAATTCAACTGGAAGATGGCTTCTTGGTAATGGCAGCCGCAAGGTTTGGTTTTATCATATGAACAAGCTGCTTGTGCTATTGATGGAGACACAACTCTCGAGCCTGTATAATTAATAATTTACTCACTTTCTCTTTGTTAATGCAATACAAAAAATGCACACCTAGATAAGGCATTATTGTTTGCTAGAGCGCCAATGTTCTATGTTTCTATTATGTTCTGTTGTCATATTTAGATCATTTGAATATTATTATGCATTTATACACGCAAATACAACTTATAAGTCATTGATGTTCTTTTCTGCTTTCTAGATTGGAATGGCTGCAAACTTGCGGGATTTTGTGCTAACCAATTGTGAAGGGGAAGAGGTATTCAAATTGATCAATTTTCTGTCTACTGAGGTTAAAATTGTACTTTCTGCATGTTGGTTGTGAAAATATCACTGTGGCTCTGCTTTTAATTTGGAAATGGATATTGCACAAGGAATTGTGAGATAATATTGAAATTCTCATTTATTCTTTCCTTGTTCTTTGGATGTATGATCTGTGTTTTCTTTTTTAGAGAAAAATGTCAGCATTGAAAAATTAGATGTATAAATCATTTGTTATTTTTTATTCTGAGGTGAGAGAGTGATTGTTGGAAATTAGCTTGACAGTTGTTAGATTTGTGGTTGTGGTGATATTTTTAGTGATGGAGAAGGCAATGGTAGCAGTAGTTGGTTGCCCTTACGGTAATATCAATGATGTTGGAGACTGAATAGTAGCAGCAGCAACTGTGGTGAAAATTTTGTTGAGGGTGACAATGATATGTGTGGTGGCAGCTTTGATGACAATGGCAGTACAAGATTAGTGTAATGATGGTGAAGGAAGTATTGGTGGTTAGTGGGAAAGGTAGCAGCTGCTATAAGGTTAGCAACCAGATGCCAGCTGGGGAATTGTAAGGGAAATGTTATAATTAAGTCAAATAAATAAGCAAGAAAAAATAAGTAGCTCTAGTTTAGCTGAAAAAAAAACAATTTTTTAAAAAAAGTAAAAGAATGAATTTGAGAGTATAAATGGAAATTTTAACGAAAAAGAAAATTTCCAAGTAATTATTTTGGGAAAAAAGGTCATCGGATGTGAAAAAGCAATTTAGCAGAAAATGAAATTATTCTGTGAATTTTAAAAATTATAATAATGTGATGAAATATGTCTTGAGGACAAAAATGGTATGATAGGAGACATATCTAATGTGAGGACTCTTTTACTATATATGAGTGGATTGTTCAATGTTTCTCCACTCAATGTTGACCATGCTGGTATATGAAAAGATATTTTACCTGTTGTGTGATAATTCTTCGCACAAGAAATCTTGCAAATAACTTCATTTTGATGGTGTCAGGTAAAAGGGTCAGAAATATTAACGTATGATGGGACACCTGTTGCATATGCCTCATGCCCCATAGAGACTGTAAGATTATTCTGTTATATATCCTTCAACTGTTCTTCTCTTAACTCTAAAACATGTTCAGTATTTTGAGTTATTAGTATTGAACACCACTTTCAACTATGTGATGGGAATGACAGACTTCTTTTTTTAATGAGAGATTATCTAATTGGCATCTCTTTTGCAGATCAATTATGTTTCTGCTCATGACAATGAAACCCTATTTGACATTGTGAGCTTAAAGGTATCATAAATATTCTCAAAATTCTTTGTTGCTTTTGCATTTTTTTTCATGGTCTCTGATACAAATCTGTTCCTTACTTTCAGACCCCAATGGACATCACTGTAACTGAGAGATGTAGGATAAACCATTTGGCAACCAGTATTATAGCATTATCACAGGTTAAAGAAATTAAATGGTTTTATTCACAATTAAAAACTCGAGATTTGTTTATCTCTATTATTTTTGTTGATGCATTTATATTCTTAGCTGGGTGTATTTATTAGGTGCACCAAATAGGATAGAATAGAGTTGAACATATATGAAGACACCAAGATTTAGATTGGTGCTAACTTTGTATGAGAAGAAGAGATCACATAAGTTAACAACTTCAATCATTTTCACCCGGATGACTTCACGTTGTCTCAGTAAACAAGTGCCTCAGTGATGTCATGGCAATTTTAACAAGAAACTGTCACAATATTTTGGTGATGTTTTGACCTCCGTAACTGAAACTGAATTTTTATCTCTTTAAAAGAGGACTTGTACACCATCAGTGTATATTTGTGTGTAATCTTTTCAAGAAATGTTAACTCGAATTTTCTTTCATGTAGCAATATTTTGTACTTTTGGTTTTGTTCCCTGTTAAACTAGATTTTCGAGCTGGTGAGTTTTGATAAGTTGGATCTTGCAGTTCCCTATATTTTATTAGCCAAACTGATTGCTTAGATTGTAACATACAATTTCTTTTAGTGAGTCTATTCCGGTTCTAAAGAATTTGTGTTCTTAGGGTGTACCCTTTTTTCATTCTGGAGATGAGATACTCCGCTCAAAATCACTGGACCGAGATTCATACAATTCTGGTGATTGGTTCAACAGGTATTTTGTACATATAGTATTTCTCTTTGACTTGGCTATGCCAAAATTAATATATGTCATCTACTTCATTATAATGCTCCAACAGTTATATTCATTCTTACAAACAATCCAGCTAGTGTGAAACTTACAATGCGTTTCCTTTTGTGTACTCTCTGATTTCAGACTTGACTTTACATACAATAGTAATAATTGGGGTGTTGGACTTCCTCCTCAAGAGAAAAATGAAAAGAACTGGCCACTGTAAGCATCAGAATATTTTATTATTACCATCTATAAAAATTGCTACACTGGATCACAGACTTATCTAGCAGTGTATAGTATAATATAATCGTGACCTTTTGGGTTATTGAATTTTTTATGCACAGTAATCCTATTGTTAATTTCCAGAATCAAACCAAGACTAGCAAACCCATCCTTCAGGCCTCAGAAGATGCACATTCTTGCTGCCATGGACAATTTCTTAAACCTGCTGCGTATTAGGTACTCTTCACCGCTTTTCCGCTTGAAGACAGCAAATGCTATACAGGTCAGCCATTTTAAATTTCTTCGTTTTATTGAAATTATTTCTTCTTTTTGTGCCTTGATATAGAGTTCCTTGTCAGTGACTAATTATTTAACTATACTTTGATATGACTAAGACATAAGTATTTTCATTCTGTTTCTGGTTCTGTATTTTACCATTACTTTCGCTCAGACCTGTGACTATTTCCACCTTAAATAAAACTTTTTCCTCTAAAACCTGAACACATTTTGCCTCATACAATTTCAAATATTCAGATATTCCTCAAAGTTATCTGTGATTAATTTGGTTATTTAACATGCCTAAAGTTATTCAGACTCTTGAACGGTACCATTATAAACCTGCTTCATTTTCCTTCCGTAATGAAAGGAGTTACTACTCATTTACTTTGACAAAAATGGCAGGTAAAAGAATATTCTACGCAATTTTATGGTATATTTTCTATAATCATTAGTATTGGCCTCGCCATCATCATTAATCCCACTGGTAGTTACTCGGACTTTCACATATTGATAATTTAAAACATTGCATATCTTTTGTCTCTCATGGATGAGTTGAGCCTGTGATTTCTTTTATTTGGACCATAATTTGTACGTTTTATCAGTTTGCTTGTATCTTACAGATAAGAGATAAATCATGCACAAAACATTTAATGTTCCAAGATCCTCATTTTTTGGTACACAGACGTAAGATTTTATCTGTCATATCTGCAGCAACGAGTAAGCTTTCACAATACAGGACCTTCATGGGTTTGTGGAGTCATAGTGATGAGCATTGAAGATGGTCACGATGGCTTTCCTGGGTTGTCTCAGCTGGATCCCATGTATGTTAAAAAGTCTTCTATAATTTTTTTTTTTCCTTTTCTTCAAAGTAAACTTTAAGCCTTATCTTATGTAAGATTGAGTTAGACTTAAGTCCACTGTTTAAGACCTTTAAAGACTTACTTCCATTAGTTTTATTGACAAATGGTGTATGCAGATATTCCTTCGTTGTGGTTGTTGTCAACGCAAGTCCAAAAGAAGCATCATTTGTTATCCCTGCCCTGCAATCGAGAAGCCTCGAGTTGCATCCCATACAGGTACAAATAAAACTTAAAATGATGAAAAATTGAATATTTCCAGACTATGTTTTGATATAATAGTTAAGTTTGGTGAATTAGTCAACTTCAATGTTAGAGAAATTCTTGCACAGACGACTTCAGTTTTTATTCAAGTTTCAAGTGGCCTTTCTTTATGTTCATAATCTAGTTAGTATGATTTTACTTTAATTGCAGAATAAGGTTGTAGGATTTATTAGTAAGCATTGTTATAACTGTAGTTAACAGTGATTTTTCTTCTGGACTCAATGATCAACAGAACACAAGAAAAGATCATGCTGCATATTGCTTCATGTTTCTTTGATTTATTGAGGTAGGTTTGTCTGTTTATAATTTAAGAAATGTTGGTAAATTCCCTTTTATGCATTGTGTTACAGGTATCATCATCCGATGACCTGGTTAAGAGCTCAAGATACGAGGCATCTTCTGGCTCTTTCGTTGTGCCTCAAAGGACAACAGCTGTGTTTGTGGAACCAAGGAAAACGTACGTCACTGCTTCATTGGGATAGTAATGGGGTCATGATGCATGAGGATGGTTCTTTTGTGTCCTTCGCACACTGAACACTTTTGTGACATTACAAGAACCAAATGTTCCTTAAACATGAAACTGTTTAGTACAAAGACCATAAGAACAGGTTAAAGTATTCGATGAAAATAAGTATGATCATACGATCTTCAACAGTGGCCACAACTCAAAGAATGCTATAACACTGGATCTGCTACCACGTTGTATTGTTTATATTATTTTGTTCCAACTATCTTTACTTCTCCGTCATTGCTTTATCTTCTTGATTTGTTATTAGTGTTACCAGAATTTATAATGGACAAATAATATCAATAAAAAAGGTAAGATTGGACGCAATGGAATAAATTTAAATATATTAATTTTAAACCAACTCCAAAATCTAAATATAATGGTATTTAAGTGTTACACTTTTAATATTTTGGAATAGAATTTTATTACAATGCCCCAATGACATAAATGCTTTATACTTTCTTCTAATTATAAATTATCACGTATGGTAAAAAAGTTACAATAATTATCGTAAAACTCATACTAAAATGTTTTTATTACAAAAGGAATACTAAAATGGTCTAGGATTAGTTGATACCAGGTTGTGTAAAATTTATATTGACAGAAAAATAAATTTGAATATTTTAAATAACATAATTCTTTAATATTATTTTTTTTCTTTTAAACTAGAAGGTTAAAGTGAGGATTTTTTTCATAAGAAGGCAATTGTTTCCTGCACCTAAAATACTAGTCCTTTGCCGGTGTAAAAATAACTTTTGAAATTGATGTTCCGGAATAAATCTTAGGGATGTAAAAATGATTTTCAGATTGATATTCTGAAATGAATTTCGGAGGTGTAAAAACTAATACTGGAATATTGTTTTCTAAAGTTCAATTTGAGTTTTGAAATCTCTTTTCCAGAAATATATTAAGGAAATCCTATTCTGGAAACATGTTTTAAAAACCTCATTCCAAAAACATATTAAAACAAATCATGACAGATTCTTTCTCCGTTCCAATACTCTGGTCCTTTCTCCATCCTAATACCCTCGTCCTGCACCTCCGTATGTTTTGAAAATGTTAAAATTATTCTATAAAATGATTAAAAGGACCCTTTGTTTTTCGAAATAGAAAATACTAAATCGGATAACTCTCATCCGGTTTATAATTTTTTTTCAAAATATAAACCAGATGGAGGTCATCCGGTTCACATTTCCAAATAAAAATGTGAATCGGATCCCACCTCATCCGTTTTACATTTTGGAAAAAAATTGTAAACCGGATGGGTTTACAATTTTTTTCCAAAATGTAAAACGGACACGGGACATCTAGTTCATACGAAGTTCGTCTTCTTTGACGCAGATTCACCGTTGACAACAATCTAATCATCAAATTAATTACTCTAATCATCAATACCATTTACAAATTTCTAGTAAACATCTAAAATTTCTTATTTTTCACTTGTTTGAAGCTTTAATTCAGATTGAAGCAAATACGCAGCTTCTCCTCCCAAATTGTGATGTGGATGTTGCAGACTCTCACTCATAAGCACAAATCGTTTTTGTTGACGGTGAAGGTAAAAAACAGATATAATGACTAAACTGGATACTACAGTGAAGCAGTGAATCAAATTTAAACAAAGAAAGAATGAAACTAATGAAATAGATAAGAGTGATTAAGGAGGTGATTAATTTTTTACTATTTATCATTTAAAGATATAATTATATTTTCCGCTTGACGATGGACGTGCAGGACGAAAATATTGGAGTAGAGGAAGAATTCGTCCAAAATCATAGACTTGGAACTGCACAACCACGTTGTGGACCGCCGCAGACCACTGCAGATCACCCTACACCACCAAAGCTCAATCACCCAACCACATCAAATACTCGTTAACCAAACCAAATCTTTCTCACCAAAATTCAACCTAAATCAATCCTAAATTAAACTCAAATCAAATGAAAATTAAATTTCAGAACTTATTTAAACCAAATGGGATGGAACCAAGCACCAAAGACGATACTACACTACCTCATCTGACCGACAACACCAGCTCCGACGAACCAATCAGCTGCCCAACCAGAACCCTAACCAAAAGGGACATTTTTGTCCTTTCCTCTCAATAACAGGATGCAAGAAGTAATTGATGGATACAGGAAGCAATAGTCTTATCAGAAAAGAACGGGGTGTAAAATATGACAATTGCTTTCTGCACCTCATCATATTTTAAAATATGAGTCCTGCCCTCGAGAGGGTGTAAAAATAACTTTCCAATTTAGCTTTTCAGAATATTTTTAGAGTGCAAACAGAAGTTCTGAAATACTGTTTTCAAAACTTTAATTTTAAGTTCCAGAATGCATTTTCCCAACATGTTCCGAAACAGTTATTATAGAATGCAACTACAAAAATGGAAAAGGAAATTCAAAAATGAAATTTCGTAATTTTTCCGAAATCCCCTTTCTGGAAATGAAAGAAAAAAAAACTACAACCTTCTGCAACTCCAATAACACCACCTTCGAAAAACCTCCACAGATCGCCACAAAAAAGTGCCTCAAACCACCGCAAAACAACCAAACCAAGAAAACACCAAACATGCTTCTCACATTCCTTCAACCCATGAAAACACAAGCAAGCAAATATCTCCATCAATACTACGCAGTGGCTGCCACCAAGAACCGTCTTGCCTTTACATATGAATAATCAAGGATATACATTTCTTTTCTTTGATGGGGTGTAGGAAGCAAATGAGGGGTGCAGGAAGCAATTGCCGTAAAATATTTCCTGGTACATTTTAACAAGCCCAAGATGAACAAGGCCCAGCCCAATCAGTTTATGTGCTTCACTCGAGAGCAGCGCCGCCTGCGCGCGGTGTTGTGTCCGGTGGGGTGCGATTCGTGAGCTGCACCTCTTGATCTCTCTCTTCCATAGGCATCTCTTCCCTTCGAACCAGGTAGTTTACTTTTTTTTCTTCACTCACAGCATCCCGGTCAACATGTTCTTTTGTAACTGCCAGGGAGCTGGATCTAATCAATTGATCATAAAAAATTTCCCATTTCGATTAAATTTATTTTGTTTCTCCTCTATATTTTTTACCTGTTAGAAAATCAAGGGTTGTGCTGTTTAGGTGCATGTTCATATGCAAATTTATGTAAAAAATTCATGTAAAATCTCCCATCAAGTAACGCCCATCAAGTAACGCCGCTAAATGGGTTCATTCTTTGTACCCTCATTGTTTGCCAATGAAGCCAACATTAGAAAAAGGCCTGTGTGCATTCCATTTCCTGTTAGAATGAACATTTTATATTTCAATTATTATTCATGCATTTTGTTATGCAATTTTTTCATTGATATTGTAGAGTAATTTACACCCGCTCCTACAGAATGCATACTATGATTTCGATAATTGTTACTTGTCCTTGTTCTTTTGTTTCCAATGGCTTAATCGTAGATGATAATCAATATATTTTGTGTTACAATGGGTATGATATGACATTCTCTGTATCAGACAGGATGCTTCCCCTTGCACTAATGTATTCTCTTCACTCTGGTTTTATTCAATTGTTAAAACCTTTAGTTTTCTATAGTGGACTTTTGTTTGTGGGTTTAGATTTACATTCCAGGAATGTTGAGGTGGGTATAAAAAATTGTTCCTGGACATGTTTTGAGCATTACTCCCACCAATTCATTTTGGGTATAATTAATGTCCAAGGAATGATTGAAGTCTTATAAGAATATCTAGTGGTGATTGTAACAAGTTGTGGGAGGAAAAGAGTTCTTTACATTTTGCTGGGGATAGTTTTTAAATTATACAAAATACCAAAAATGGACAGAATATGTTTTCAAAAAATATCATTCCAGATATATCACTCCGAAGTATCTTGTTCCTAACAATGTAACATTCTTCCTCAAAACAAATGCAACCATAATTTTCGTTCTCTGACAATTTTAGGCAACTTATTTGCTTTGGAATTGATGGAGGCCAAATTTTTTCGCTTTCTCAAGATTGTGGGTGTTGGATACAAAGCAAGAGCTGAAGCTGCAGGCCGTCTATTGTATCTCAAACTTGGGTACAGTCATGAGGTGGAACTAGCTGTCCCTCCTGCTGTCCGTGTTTTCTGCTTCAAAAACAATGTAATTTGCTGCACTGGAATTGACAAACAAAGGGTGCACCAGTTTGCAGCTACTGTTCGGACCTGTAAGCCACCTGAAGTTTATAAAGGCAAGGGCATAATGTATGTTGATGAAGTTATCAAGAAAAAACAAGGAAAGAAGTCTAAATAGTCAGACAATCTTAATTCATTTTGCGAAGTCTAGACTGAGATATATATTGGCTACACTTTGTCTGCACAAATCACAATGATTATGTTGTGCATAATCACGTACTTATGTTCTGCTTCTTTATTAGCAATTTCTGATTTATCCTACATTAGGTTGTAAACTATTCTTGGAAAGTATCTTTGCAGACTCGAGTGACAAGTAATAGCTATCATTTTGCACAGCTGATGATAAATGTAGGAATTGTACTGGTTTACAATTACCTGGTGTTTTAGACTAGCTTTTCTTATATAATGGTCCTTTTGGTGCACTCTTCTCTGAGGAAGCTGTGTCACTTTACCTGTGGGCACATACTGCTCAAGTACATTTTCTTATGTTCAAATATATATATATATATATATATATATATAT
>Ga0209700_105585_pt1 | contig 20933 bp, 11 predicted proteins | sample SiratroredBW_FD_187528 | JGI IMG/M metagenome (GOLD analysis project Ga0209700, IMG submission 187528) | Root nodule microbial communities of legume samples collected from California, USA - Siratro red BW (SPAdes) (version 2) | ecosystem: Host-associated > Plants > Roots > Nodule | place: USA... | reverse complement strand
TTAAAAAAAAAAAAAAAAAGAACATTTATGAACATATTTCATAATTTCGTGATGTAATTTTTCAATAAAATGTGATTTTAGGCAATTACTTTGCAAGAAAATTGAATGAAGGCTTCGTCTTCATAAATTTACATTCCAAATTTAATAGGAATTGATGGCCTGGGACTATGACTATTTTTTCACCATAGAAGGTCTGTGTTAATTCAATGTTAAGGCCAAATAGCACTCACCAAATTGTTATTTTAGGAAAGCGCTTTTTAGGCGATGAGATGAATTTGAAGTTAAATGGTATCTTTAGCTGGATCTTGCACTTTTCTTACTTTTTTCTTGAATGAATTAGTTTTGATACATGGTGCTTGCATATCCGAGTAATAGACTAAACACCATTTCTAAGTGTTTTTTTTTTCTACTGTATCCTGTTACCCCACTTCATGCTCATATTAAACTCTTTGTTTTCAACAATCGTTTATTTTGTTGTTTTTCCTCTACTTTCTCAAAATGGTTAGGAGCATGTTTTTTATGTTGAAAAATAGTATCACATGTTCTTTCATCCTTACTGTTTAGAAAATTGATGCAATCTTTCAATTATGTAGTTGGTATTGTTTATATAAACCACCAAGGCTTCTTGTTATCGAGTGACTTCGGGTTATAATTGCACCGAAGACTGTGTAACCATCAAATTCAAGAACACAAGAAGTTTATGTCAAAGTTTCTTCCGAACTAATGTCTTCCTTGATATCAACTTGGTTAGATGTATCAAATTGATTATTGTTTTAAATATTAGTTTATAAATCTTTAAAACTTCCCTCTATCATATTTTGATAAAAACCCAACAAGTTTCTTATACTCAATAAATATTTTGATATCAGATCAGTAAATCTTGAATTATATTAAATAAAATAAACATTTTGATTCAACTATCTTTTCTTTTTATATTTATATCATTCTCATTTTTTTAATTTTAGATCTTAAATTTAATTAATGTTGACATTTAATAGATTAATTTTTAAAGATATTGGACAGTGAACAAAAGAGGTATATATTCATTACCTAACCTTAGTGATGCTAAGCAGGTATAAGAAAGTCCAAAATTTGACATATGAATATCTTAATTCAGGATGTTATTTTGAACTATTTAAATATTCACCTATGTAGTAAGTATTTGCTTAGATCCCACCATGGCCCCTGTCTTTCATGTTGTAGTGTATCAAACTTTGACTTTCCAAATATATTAATTTATCAAACTTTGACTTTCCAAATATAGTAATTTATCAAACTTTGACTTTCCAAATATAGTAATTCATGCACTAGTTGTTGAAGCTACTAATGTTGTTATATTTTATGAATCCACTCTTAAAGAAGCTTTGAGAATTGAAGAGTTGGTTTTATATATGTCCATACCTAATTTCATCCGGGTGAAATAAAAAATAAAAAATAATATTTGCTACTTACACCCCTATTTTAATTTGCACCTTCATTTTAGTATATTTTTTTGTTTTAGGCTTTTGGCTCAATTTCCACTTGCCCAGTTTTGATTTTCGATTTTTGCTAACCCCACGATGGCCTAATTCAGTTTCCCAATATTCATTTCTAACGTGTGTTGTTACACTCATTGTTCGCATCGTTGGATTTTCAATCATGACATTTTTGCATAGTTAGTTTTAGTTTCAAATGTTATATGGTTTGTTCATTGCATTTAAGATGGAAGTTGGACGAAATTTGATTGTTGGAGGATAATTGTTTAACTGAAAATGATCCGTTAAAATAACAATCATTAAGCTCAACAAAACGAGGCTCTTATTCGTTGAAGGGAACAGGTTGAATCATGAAAAGGCAATGATATAAAAGACGAATTGGAAGAAATTAAGGGGGTTTGAACAATCACTTGAACATTCATTTTGGCTCTGAGAATCATACACGTAGAAGAGATAGAAAAAAGTTGCAGAAACAAAGGAGAAGAAGAACAAAGTCGATTAGCTCGAAGAAGCAAGGTACGGATTAGAACCAAGATTTATGGAATTAAATCTTCAACGGGTATATAAAGATTTTACATTTTCTTGAGTATATATATGTGAATCTCTACAATTTGGTTTCCGCTTTGGGTATTATGTGATACTGCCATGTTATTTGTTCATCTTCTTCTTTGTCTTGGATGTGATGTATGAACATATGAAACGTTGGAATCTAGAACTTGTTTGCAAGATGAATTTGATTATACGGAAGGTAATTTAAAAAAGTGTGTGATACAACAGTGGAAACACTTATTGTCTCAGCCATGACGATGAATGTTTTGTCGTCTTCTTCAATCCATAAATTTATAACCAGAAACAACCAAGCCGAGGACCTTAACCCAGAAAACCTAACCCAAGACTTAACCTAGAAAGTCAGCCAAAGACCTTACCCTAGAAAACTTAACCAAGGACCTCAACCCAAAAATCAAATAGAGGACCTCAACCCAAAAATCAAACAGAGGACTTAGCTCGAGAAAATTGAATCCCTTGACCCATAAAGCAAACCAAGAACCCAATCAAGAAACCAAGTTAAGAATCTCATAAACCAAAATGGAATACCCAATCCTATAAACAAATCCCAAAATCCAAAAATCGAGGACCTAATCCAGAAATCAATCCTAGAATTTAACCAGCGGATTACTCACACCTTGCTGAGCATCGCTTGGTCATGTGCGAGCTCCGAAACGATTATCCCTTAGTGTTCTAAAGTGTTTACATTGCACCGAGCATGTCCTCACTGTAACCAAGCCCTTCCACGATTACTAGTTTTCATATTTCCTACTTAGCCGAGCACCTCGGTGTGAAGGTCAAGCTCTGTCTTCGCTGCCATAACCATTTTTTCACTGTGAGTTCCGCCACACTTTCATTGGCACCCTCACAAAACTTGAACTGAAACCCAGAAAATCCAGAAAAGAAAACAGAAACGATCAAAAGAAAGATAATTGTAAAAGAGAAGAGAGTGATAGTGTTGATGCCACTAGAGCGCGTCATATTTTCATTCCAATTTTTATGACTCTTTCTTTGATGAACATATTTAATTTGTATTGTAGCATTAATCTTAAGAGTGGCAGTTTCATCTTCATTCTTACACGTTAATCTTCATGCATTTTTTATTCCCAGAATTGTATGTTAAACTAATGCAGTACGACGTCATTTTGGCAGCCGAATGACGTCATCATACCCCAAACCTCATGTTTCCTACCAAACCCGTATCACCAACGCTCAAATTGTCATATGTTAGCCGCATGACATCATCATTGCCTAAGTTGCATCATTCAACCCTTGCCAAGTAACTTAAGCCGCAACATCACAACCTTCACCGAGTATCCTAAACCGTATGTCTCTCATCTAAACCATATCATCATAACCTTTAACCTCGTTAGTTTCGCCTTTACCTCATATCCTATCCTAAATCATATGTTTCTTTTTGAAATCTCATTACCCTACACAAGATCATACATCTTTAACTTTATCACATGCCTCCTTCCTAAAACCGCATCACCTAAAACTAACACCCCAATATCTAAAACCTTGAAGCCAAATATCACATCTCATACGTATTCTAACAAAGCCGCATGACGTCATCCCACATACAGAACCGCTTCGCTCTCAATTCAGGTGTCGTATTTCCATAAAACTGAAATGTATGATGTCATATGCCCATCATATGACATCATCCATAACCATATCTCCTTAACCCAAAATCCCATGACGTCATCTCAGGAATCGAATGACGTTATCCTATATAATTGAAACACATAACCGTGTGACGTCATCTCAGGTACCGAATGAGGTCATACTATAAACTTCCTACCCAAAACCGTATGACGTCATCTTGGGAGCCAAATGACGTCATTTTACATACCTCTCCTAATTAAACCGCATGAAGTCAAATGTCACTTATAAAATCTCCTTCCCGTATGCAACACTAAATGTCGCTTCAATGTGTGCTCTTGTTGTATCTCAACGCGGAGTTGTATGTCGATACAACATCATAGTTGTTATTAACATTGAATGTTGCATCACTTGTGCGTTTTGTATGCTGAATGTCGGGTCTCATGTACATTCCATTTACCATGACCATGCGCCTAAAGCAGCACCATACAATGAAAGTGGCACAGGTTGCCTTACGACCACTGCAGATGCGAAACCATACCTAGATACGGTACTGTATCATAAATAATAGAAAATAATAAAAAATTACAAAATTTCTGGAAAATCAAAATCATCAAATTTTTAAATGCATTTTCTGTTAGAACTATGTATGCCTTAATTTTTCACCTACCATGGATGAAAATACGTAGGAGCAAGGTCAATCCTTATCGGGTCTTCTAACTTAAAAATTATTCTTTGCTTTTATTTGTAATTTTTAATTATGTTTTGGAAAATAAAATAGACATTCTATAAAACCACACTCGTTTTACTCATTCAATTAAAGCTATTGTCTTAGGAAAAGGGTTGTGGGGGTGCTAATACCTTCCTCACGTGTAACTGACTCCCGAATTCGTCTTTGTATTTCAGACCACATTTTTCTTGGTTTTCCATAGTTTTCTCATAATAAACTATGATTGCGACTCCATCTCTTTTTCACCCTATATTTTTTCAACACACATCAACATCATTATTTTTCTTCAATTTTCAGATCGTTGTCCGCCGTTGTAGACGGGGTCGTGACAATTGTGTTCATTTTTTATTTGTGTGTCTTTCCTCTTTGTGATTAGGTTGATCTTGATAAATACTTAAGAAAACTTATTTAAATATTTTGTTAAAACTTTTGGTGGTTAAAAGATAATTTTAATTGGTTAAAAAATAATGTAAGCCATGAAATGTTCTTATCTGAAGTCCTAAAAGATTGCAGTGGATATTTTAATTGATTACATTATCAATTTAATTGATTGATATTACCTAAAATCATAAGTAGTTATGAGAGGATATTTTTATATGTTAAAAAGAGTTTTTGATAGATGGAAATTTTTGTGTTTTCATAAGGGTCTTTATTAGTTTATTTTAATATATTGAAATACTGATTTAATTCATTATTTTCACTGTAAGTGAAATCAACGAATTAAATTGTAGTTTCAATCTATTAAAGCTAACACGACAAATTCTATAGAACTTTCATTATAGATATTTCTAAACATGTTTTTTACAGTTTGAGTTTTTAAAACATATTGCATTTGAGAGAGTTATTCTTCCAGAGTCAAAAAACTATTTTCTTTGAGCTTTCTTGTTGTGTTCTTGAGATCAATATCTTAGAGGATCAATATCTTGTTGTAATCATGTGATATTGTTTTGTGTTTAGTTTTGCTTTGTGGTGTTTAACCATGACTAGATAGGGTTTCTGATTGTAGTTTTGTAATAGTATGTTACAAGGGTTAAATAACACTCTTATAGTGTCTAAGATGGTGTATCTTATTCTTGTAAACAACTGCTTTAGTGATTAGCTTGACTTGTTTAGCTAAGCAACTGTATAATTGATCAAGGAATTAACGATTTGTTGAGGAATTGAGTTTGAGTAATTTTGTGGATTGACATTGATTATTGATTGAAAAGAAGAAAATTATTTTCATACATGAGAGTGATGTTTAGTGAAATCTAACCCTGAAAATTTCATCCTATTACCCTTTTTTGTGTTCTACATGTTGATACAAAAACCCTAAAAATGATTATTATTTTAATTTTATTGTTCTGCACAAGTTTTAAATTATGAATTATTTCTTGAGTCTAATTTATTATAATCGTATAAATTGTTTTGTGTTGCATAAGTCTCTTGGGAGAGAACGATATATTTATTACTTGCAACATTTGTGACTGGTGCATTTGCCATCTTTTGCAAAAATATGTTATCAGTATATGCATAATCTTACTTATGTAAATTATCTAATATAATTAGTCGATATCATCTTAGTGTCAATTAAGTGATTGAAATTATATATTTTAGTTAACAACATCATCTTAGGGTTGGATGTTACATTATACATTATGTTAGAGAAAAAATTAACACCCTGTAAGTTTTGATTAAGTGCAAACATGATCATGCTTTGTCTGAAAGATGATGTCTTAGTTCAAGCATAAATTATGCAAAACATAAGTGTTGTGTCTGACAGATGATACAACATTGTAAAATATTTTCCTATGTCTGATAAGTATAATTGATGCTTAGATGATACGCACATAGCTTAAGATAACCTTGTATTACTCGAACATTTGTACGCTTGTGCTATGTTGTAGGAAATGTCACTGCATTTTGTCTACCAAAGAGATATGTTCAAGTTCAAACATAAGTCAATATTAAGATCTCTTGAAATACAAGCTAAAGTTGCACAACTTACCAACTATGTTGACACAAGCTATATTTCAGCTCTAGCTCAACTATCTACCATTTATAATGTGCACGTTTACCAAGTGTTGTTGCAAAAGGTTATGCTACTAAAGAGATAAGTACAGTTAGCGCTCAAGGATGTTTCATACAGAAGAAGAGTACTTAAAGCTGAGTAGAGTGCATTTAATGCAACATTCATATTCAAGTTTTTTAGACACATAAAAGACATACTACATGAAGTTGAAACTACTTAATGAAAAGAAACAGTCTCTCAACGGATATCTTCTTCCAATACCTATACAAAGCCTTTCATCAAGAAAAAGAGAGTTAAAGTTAAATTGTGCCAAAATGCTACTCAGATGTTGATTGTCGTTCAATGTTATCAAAAAGAAGAAAGAGAGATCCCAGTGCATAGAGCAAAAACTCTACCAAATCTCTAGATCAAAAAACTTTAAAAAGAACACTGTGTGTGTTCACATAACAAACTATGAGAGAACACTTAAATCTTGTATACATTAAAAGATGCAATCTCTCTCTGAAGAGTAAGACTTATTATAATAATGGCTACAAAAAGAAAACTTGGATGAGCTAAGAGTGAATTTTGAAAATAAGACTTGATTAAGCTAGGAGTGACTTGGAAAAAAAAATACTTAAGGGAGTAGTCAAGAGTGACTAAAATCCCTAAGAATACTTAATTAGTATGAATGATATATGAAAATAATATTTTGCTAAGTCATGATTGACTATGAGTTCAAAAAATACTCAAAGTGTATTTCACAACATTAATCTGTTTAGTAAAACTAAAAATTATATATAATTTGTTACGACAGAAAAACCAATATAAATTATTATACATATTTGTCTCTTTCCTATTTTCTTCTCGTTATGTAATTATCATTTGAACTAACTTAGGAAGAAAAACTATTATATAAAAAAATATAGTATTCAAATGTTTTAATTGAATTTTCGAATTATGTATGTTATAATATATCAAACCGAAAAACTATAGTCTAATCACTTAATAAATAAAATTATTATTTAAAATTTTTATCAAACAATATTTAAAAGAAGTTAAATTTAATTAAAATATAATTCAACTATCTTTTAATATATATATATATATATATTTCAACTTAAAAAAATAAGTAAAAACCCAAAGAAAAGAAGTCACCATTGATGGGACATACAGCCAATCAGCAAACAACATCTTTCTTTACTATTTTTTGTCTTTTCGATTCTCTTTTATGTGTTCCATCAAGTTGCTGTCATGAACTTCCATCACTATATTTGAAGGTGGCATAGGAGCTATGGATGGTAAGGCCACTAATCGTTTTATAATTGGATGTGAAAGCCTAGGACCACATGATGATGTCATACTTTGAGTCCACCTGCTTGATGTGATTTAGTAAATAAATATATTTTTTAACATAATTTTTTTAAGTTACTGGTTAAATAAGTAAAGAATAATAGCGTTAATTGTTCTCAAAGATGGAGTCAGGTTTTGTTACCAAATTATAGTAAAATTACTGTTTCATAGGTTATAAAAAAAATGAAAAACAAATCAATAAAATGATAGGAAAAGGATATTTATTAGTATATCTCCAAATTCAAGCTATTAATTTCCTATATAATGTTTGTAGGTTAATCTTAATGACAAAATTTAATGAAAAATATATATTTTAGTTCACAAATCAATATAATATAAAATGAAAACTGAAGGCTACCAATGTTATAGTTTGTAGCCTTTAAGTAACAGTAACGAATATAAAAAAAATTCTTAAAGAGAGAAATAAATAATGATAAAATATTTTGTCTGAAAATAGAAAGTGTTGTATTTCTGAATAGAAACTATAAAAGGTAAAATTATATAATTAACTAAAATAAATAATGTATTTATCTAAATAGTGAAAAAGGTCATTATCTTTCCAATCAACATTATAAAAGAAAAATATAATATTTTATCAAAAAATTAAAAAAAAAAAAAAAAAAAAAAAATATATATATATATATATATATATATATATATATATATATATTTCTTAACAATGTACCAAATTTGAATTAGAACGAAAAAATTCCTCCAAAATCATATTACCACTAAGAATAAAATTATCATGTGTTCATAAAATATTGTGCTTCATCTCTTTGTGAAAATCAAAATCCATTTCAATTTATGATCATCAGCACAACTTGGTTTCTGGCTCAATAAGGGTGACAAAATTGCTCAACTTGATTTACCACATAAACTTTGAAACAGGAATATATAAATTTCAACCCAATAATACACTCTCTCCGAGTTATCATTTCATACACTATGGAGTGTAAATGTATTAATTAGGTTTGTAGTTTAGCAAATAGTCAATATTGTGAATGCCATATCCCATAAATATAAAGATTGATGGTAGAAAATTTATGGTCTTGAAAATTCCACTGTAATGAAGGGGGTCCCTATGTATTTAAAATGGGATTACCACATATCAATAAGGTATGTCATACAATAAAGAGACCTCATTTTAAATGCCAATATATTCTCTTGAATATAATACTTGAAGCTGAAAAATCTATTATCCTAGAGTGTTCCACTACAATATAGCGTATTCAAAATTGGATTACGTGTTTATATATATATATATATATATATATATATATATATATATATATATATATATATATATATATATATATATATATATATATTAATTTTTAACTATCAAAAATAATTGATATTTAATATTAATTATATAAAAAATTTTAAATATTTATATTATTATATTTTAAATTAATTAAATATTAATTATTTTGATTTAATTAGTTATTAAATTTTATTTTATAGTTATTTAATAAAAAATTTAATTTGATAATTATTTTGATATTTAAATAATATTTTCCTTATGATACGGAACTTAAAAGTTGTATTAATTAAATTTATATTTTATAAATATGTAAATAATTAAATAAAATTAACTTGAGAATTTAAATTCTAAAATCTAATTTAACATGTTATTATGCTAACTTATTAAATTTAGTATTATAAATATCTCATTAAAATAACATAATAAATATAATAAAAATATAAAAAAGTTAAAAGCACTACTGTAAAGAAAGAAAAAGACACTTTGATAGTGACGGGTTGAAATGGCACAATGCTTACAAGGACGAAATGGTTCAGGTGATTGGTTGCAGCAATGAATAATGGCTAAGCACGAATCCAAATGATGACAGAGGAGATCAAATGTTGGGAAGTTTTAAAAAATGGTGCAAATATGTGAAAAATTCATATAGGTAGATTTTGAAAAAAAAAATTATATAAATAAATCATTTTAGTGTGGTACGAATTTATTATAAAGTTATTTTAGTATGATATGATCTTAGTTTATATAAAAAAATATTAATATTAATTAAATTCGTGTATATTAAATACAGTTTTATTTTTTTACTGAAATTATGTTAAATTAATATGATTTCACTTTTATAAATTTAAAATTATATAATATATGTGATTTTTTATAATAAAAATATATTATCCTAATACAACTTTTAAAATACGTCTACTTTTTGGATAATTTTTGGATAATTTTTTGATTAAATTTTACTATTTTGGAAATTTTTTTCTAAATCTAAATGAGAGGAGCAGTTATGCAGGGAAAGGAGAGCCGAAACAACCATTTGGAAGAGAGAAAAGACAGAGGAATAGTCCGACTGCAATCAATAATAGTCTGGTTTCTCTCTTTTTAAAACTTGTTGTTTATGGTATATAACGGTAATCCTATTTTAATATATATATATATATATATATATATATGTATGTATATTTATATTGGTCCGTTATGAATTGATTTAGTTTGATAAGAGATTAATCATAACTCGTCATAATTTCAAACTAGATAAAATGGTCATCCGGTGATAAGTCCCATCTTGATTTAAGGTTTATAATGAAGTGATTCTCTTACACCTTTATATTGACTTCCAGTGATTCTATAATTTTAACATATTCTTATTTTAACTTTAAGAAAAAAATAAAAATAACCTTAATTGATCATAACTGAGATTTATGCATTTTTTATATTATGGGTTATACAATCTGCAATATAAAACTTTTTTTAAATATATTGTGGGTTGTACAACCCACAATGTATTTAAAAAAAAATTGTGTTGCAAGTTATACAAAACTCGCAATATAAAACTTTTTTTAAATATATTGTGGGTTGTACAACCCGCAATGTATTTAAAAAAAAAATTATGTTGCAAGTTATACAACGTGTTGCTTTGGTATAATGGTGATTATCACATTAATCTTACACCTGGGTAGTGCTTATTTAGCCATTAAATTTTTGTAATATATTTTTTTTCTCATAATTTGTAAAAAAAAATAAACTTGTGTTGTTGCCCAGGATAACCACCATTACACCACAGCAGCAACCACAGCAGCAGGTTTGTCAACCCACGACACAAAACTTTTTTTTAAATACATCTCGGGCTAATTTTTGCTAATGATGGTAAGTATACCAATCCCAAACGTAACAAATAATAAATATCATTTTTTCTAAAAGATTTGTGCAATACACAACAATTTATAATAAATTTAGACTCAAGAAATAACTTATAATTAAAATGTTTTGTAGAAATTCAAACAAGTAAATATTTTTAGGGTTTTGGAATGTAGAAGAAGGGTAAGAGATGAATAACATGAAATTGCTAAAGTTAGATTTCACCAAACCTCACTCTCATATGAAAATGATTTTCTTCTTTTCAATCAATTATCAATGTCAACCCCAATTCCTCAGCATATGAGCCTAATATTATCTGTTAACTGTCAATTCATTCATTGATCAATTATATAAAAGAATTGCATTCTCACAAGAGTCTTAAGACAACGATTGAATCACACTCTATTCTTAGACACCAACTTTCATTCAGTAGTTTAATTCAGATTTAGAATCAAGAGATATTTTTCAATACTCTTAATAATTGAGTTATGAATTAACACAACAAGCACCATGTATAGAATTAAAATACTTATATATTAAAGGACAAGCATTTATGATAAGACATAAACAAAACCAAACCGATTACATGAGAGTTATGTTTGATTACATCCAACCCCAACAATAATGGATTTAGCTTTTCATAGAGAAGATCAAACAACCAATAAGAACAATGAAAGAAGGTTAATTAAACCCATAAATCCTAAGTTGACTCAATCTCTAATTTTTTTTTATGATCTCTAGTTGAAAATGCAAACTCTAATGTGAAAGGTTTCTTAAATAAAATATATTTTTCGCCCAACTTGACAAAGTGGCGTTAGGAGCAATTGAATTTTGTTACAATTTCCAACATTTTGGCGCAACTTTCAACATCTTGAGCCCCGACTCAGAAAAGTGACACCCAACTCAGTGACAACCCAGCTTAGCTTTGTTGAGCTCGGACCAGCCTAGTTAATCCTGACCCAACTTTTAGCATCAACATTCCAATTTTGTCCTTATTTGCTCTTCAAGGATACCGATGTTGCCCTTCTTGACCCAAATGCTTTTGTTCATTTATTTGATAAAATTAATGAGATTTATTGTAAAATTTGATGAAAAACTTAAGTAACAAATTATTTATAAAAGTATGAGGTTTAGCAAGTTTCAAGCTTAGAAAGAATTGATTTCACTAAGAAAATAAGTCCAAAAATATCATATAATTTAACTCTATGAGTGTTTGGGGTCGAGGGAAGAAATTTCCTTGGTTTCATGCTCACACATAAAGGAATTGAGGCAAATCCTGACAAGTGCAGGCTATTATCAAATGCAAAGCCCACAACTATTAATGAAGGCTTCTAAATTCCATTAGAGTCAGCAGTGTGAAGACATGTTCGATCAAGTTAAAAAGTTCATGGCATTACCACCAGTGATACAAAAGTCAATACTCGAGGAACCAATTCTCGTTTATCTCTCGACCCCAAACGAGGCTATCAACTCAATATTGTTACAAGAGATAAATGAGTAGTGACCCATGTACTTTGTGAGTCGAGCACTTCAAGACGCCGAAAGACAATATTAGACCATTGAAGAAGTAGTATTGACATTGGTCAACATTACAAGACACATACGCAAACTTTCAAAACCACTTAATCAAAGTTAAAAGTGACTACCCTATCATGAAAATCCTTTCCAAGCTCAATTTGGCCAGACAAATAATAAAATGATTGATTGAACTTTCTAAATATGAGCTATGTTACGAGCTAAGAGACCTCATTACACATTTAGAAATGCATAACTATATTTTCTCTAACAAAGATATTGTTAATCCACATGTAAGGTTAAATTCATATTTTTTATTGTCAACTTGACTTTCCTCGTCTTTGTTCACTCGTGAGCATGAATGACTCTCTCCCTTCCTCTTCTATTTTCACTCTCTCAAATAAACACACGAGCTTATAGAGACATGAATCACACTACTTTCTTTTCTCGTGCACAATCCTACCAATAAACCAAAAATAAAATAAATCAAAATACAACTCAACACAACATGATAATATAAATATTTTAACTATATGATGAAGAAAAGAAAAAGTTTATCTCTTCCTAAAAAAAAAAAAAAAGTTAGAGTAGTGAATAACAAAAAGAGATTGCCGTAACATATGCCAAAAAGGTATAAAAAAAATTGAATTTAGTCGAAAATAAAAAATATATGCAAGAGAATCTTAATGGTAGAATCGATGAACGAATTCACTTTGATTTCCATTCCCATGGGCCAAAAGCTAACGGCGGAAGAAAGTGTTTCCCCGAAGCGCTGCAACGGGAGAGAGCCTCCTCTGCTTGAATGCGCAGAGCTTGTGCTACCCTACCTTAACCCTTCCGAACTCGCCAATGTCTCTCTCACCTGCAAACCTCTCCTCAAACTCTCACGCTCCATCACCTTCCGCCGCGTCTCCGACGCTTCCAGAACCTTCGAGACCCTTCCGATTCTGTTCCTTAACGCGGTCGATTCCCACCCATACGCGCCCTTCCTCTACACGCGCTCCCTCCTCCTCTCCTCTCCACTCCCCCTCCTGCGCCAACCCTGGGGCTCTTCGGCAGTTTCCCCCTCAGCGCAGTGTCGCCTTCTCCGCGCTGAGTCAGTGGGCTTCGTCGATGCCGCGGGCCGGGCCGTGTCGGGCTGCGAGTGCGAGGCTTGTGCGGGCGCTGAGTGTCCTTGTGCTGGCCTGGATGGGCTGGATGACGTCGGCAGAGAGTGCGGGCCCGGGTGCCGGTGTGGGCCCGAGTGCGGGAACCGGTTGACACGGAATGGGGTGGCGGTGAGGGTTAAGATTGTGAGGCATAGGAGGAAAGGATGGGGGTTGCATGCGGATCAGTTCATCGCGAAAGGGGCGTTTGTGTTTGAGTATGCAGGTGATTTATTCGTCTAATCTAATAAACGATTATACCTCTCTTGATAATTGCTTTTAGTATACATACTTTTATACAATTTTGATTTTGCTGTTAATATGATTAAGTTGTGATAACTACCGATTTGATTACTTAACAAAATTGTGGAACACAGATTTGTTGTGATAACTATTGTTTTGATTACTTAACACAATTGTGGTCACACAGCCTCCCCAGCTCTGATGTTTCCAGTAATGGTAATAATATTAACAATGATAGAGGTTTTTTGTAGGACTAGACCAAGGTTTTAGATTACAGTTGCTATCGTGGTTTCATTGTGATCCTTGACCTTTGGGGCATGTGCGACTCAAGCCAATGCAGCTACAATTGTGGTTGCAAAGACCGGAAAACCAGGTGGTTGTGGCTGAAGTCGTGGTGGTATGGTAGACTGTTTTCTAAAACCTTCTATTATGTAATTTTGGTTAAGATCTTCAATTAAAATTAGAGTTTTAGCTGGAGACAGTTGAGGGTTTCAACTTAAGTTTTCTCTGAATTTGAGACATTTTTTAGAGAAAATTAATAATTTAACTCGTGAAGAAAGCTGTTATTGTCATTTGTGCTTTAATTTGAGTTGAAGTAAATGTTAGTCATTGTGATTTAACCACATTCTTCTTATTTATGTTATGTGTATATGTTGGTGGGTGCGTTTGAATTTTGTTGTTTAGGTAGATCTTCTTATTAACTTATGGTACTAGGTTGGACCTTGAGTTGGAACAACTATTTGTGGGAGTAGTTGTTTGTGTTTTATTATGATTGATAGGTAAATGAAAAGCTAACGGTGAATATAATTTGTTCCTTTTGGTTTTCATAGTCATTTTGGTTAGGTGCTTCCACACCTTGGATTTGAATTTTGAACCATGTAGTGAGTTTACTTATGTGGACTAACATGTCGGAGACCAGGAGATTTAATGATAATAAGTGATCAGTAAAAAATGATTATACATTGTTGTTCAGAAAGTGAGTCCAAGCATCAATAAATGAAGGGAAAAAATGATGTTTTATTTTCATAATTTGAGAACTAAGAGGTTACTATGTATATGTGAAGTTTGTCAACTCTTTTTGTTGTTTTAACTTTTGTGTTTATTAATTGTTTGCTTTAGAAGGATAAAAATAGCGGCTAGGAGCTTGATATCCTGAATGCAATAGCTTGATTTCACTCTTATGAGTGGTGAAAACAGGTGCTAGGAAAGTGTTGATTGTCCAAGTTAGTTTATGTTTTAATTGTGAGTGGAATCAATACAAGATACTTTGATTCCATATCATAACTCAATTGGTTGTGAGAACAAGGTTGTCAAAACTATGATTCAACATGCAAAATCATTTGAGTAGGAGGGGTAAAATGTTGTGTATATTGTGGAAGCTTAATAACCTATTTGCTTTAAAAATAGAAAAACGATTAAGAGAATCTTCATTTAGTTTTTTGCATGTTCATTTTTTTTCATTGGCTTACTAAATAGAAATAAGAATATTGTCAAAAAGTTTGTGATAAGATTATGAATGTTTGTGTAGTAGATTTTCAAACTTGTGTTGTTTTATTTGGTGGAGAGGGTAGATTATTGGGAACGTATATGAAACATTTGTATTTGTCTTCCACTACATAAAAGTTGTAACGATACTAGTAGGTTGAAGCCATCTAGAAAATGAGAAGCATAACCTGAACAAAGAAAATAACTCACCGAAGTTAACCCAACAAAAACTTCAGCTTAGCATGATCTCTACGAGTGAGTTATTTCTGGTACCAATTTTCGTTTAGATAAGTTGGTTCTCTTGGGGTTTGGGCATAGGCTTTTTCTTGCCTTCAAACGGGTTATGACCCTAGGATAAGTTTTCTTTTGGGATTGCAATTGTTCTAGCCATATTTGCATGTAGAATTGTATGATTCTACGTGTTGAATCATGATTTTAATCTTTCCTATGTTGTAATTATAGAAAGAAGGTACAAATTATATCTAGGAATATCTAGATTATGTATTATTAGCAATATCATTTTATTTATTCATGTATCATATATTAGAAGATAGTAAATCTACCTGATTTATTATATTGATTTTTGTTTTCTAAATATAAATAAAGCACTCACACAGGGTCAGAAACACAATTTTAGTTCAATATTTCTATATTTCCTTAGTTTAACATGGTATCTAGAGTCTTTTGAAAATCGTGTTGGCTTGGTGGACCCACTGCTTTTTGTGGAATTTTCTTAGTGAACCCTTTTTTCAGGTTCGCTCACTTTCTTGCACGACATTCTTGACGACTTTTTTGGGGACTTCTGTTTGCTCCGACGCCAATCTACACAACAATCCCCATGTCACCTAACAACATTCTTCACTCATGCTCCTTCATGTGCTTTCTTCTTCAAAAACATATCTGCCACCTTCCTCAATGTGCGGCAGTGTGTGAGATGGTGTTTGTCTTCCGGACACCCATCACCATGCTTGCCTTTTTTGCCCAAACACAACCCTGGGTTGCACCTTTTCTTACGGCAGTGTGTGAGATGGTGTTTGCCTTCCGGACACCCATCACCATGCTTGCCTTTTTTGCCCAAACACAACCCTGGGGTTGCACCTTTTCTTACTATTATTATTAAAATTATTTTTTCTTTAGATTTCAAAAGTGTCTTGAAGCACCTAATCAACATCCAAAACAAATTCTCTCATCTTTTCCAATCATATGGTTAGTATGGAGAAGATGAACGAGTCTAACTATTCAAATTGGGCTTTTGAAATTGGGTTTAGGGTTAAGTGAGTTGGGCCATAGATCCCATCTCACTACAACTACCGAATTTGTTCCTAAAGAAGAGTTAGACAATAGATAGAGATTGATAGCTGACATGAACCGAGTTAGGATTAAACTGCAGACTCCCACACCAAAGAGTATTTGAACGCCCCAAGATCCTTAAGTATTCAAATTTAGGATGATCTACTCAGAACCCTTGTGTCGTAGAACACAACAATGAGCCTAAAGTATGAAGAAACGCCACAAGGTTGATCAACCCTTGATAAGTTTGCAAGTTCAATGAAGAACTCAAGAGAAAAACTCACTTATGAAATTTTCAGAATAAAAATTCATATTTCAAATGCAATGCCAGTTTACATGTGTATTGCTGACTTAAATAGACTTTTGTTAGCTTCTAAAATTTGACCTGACTCCTCATTAGCCTATACTTCTCTTAATTTAATGCAACAACATTTTGACACAATTTCAAATGAGTAATTAATTACATGAAATGGGAATACGAAAAACACAATTTACTAAATATGACTAGTCTTCATAATTTAATCTTAACCCAAAATAATCCATTTAGACTTAAATTAAATTTGGTGGCACATCACATATGGACCTCGTGCTTCAATTGGATTGTTTCTGGCCCAAAACTCCTTCATTGAATCCTTCATCAACCCATATCAAATTAAGAACGAAATCAGGTTCAAAGTCAGTCTTTAAATTTGTTTACTTAGCCCAAATGTTTTGAACCAACCCACTCAATGTCTCCTTTAACTTTTTGGCCCTTAAGCTTGAGATTGGTTCAGTTGGAATTTGCAAAGAGTCATTTGGATTGTTTGGATTTGTATGTTCTTGAGTCTGATTAAATTTAAACTCTTGGTTCTCATCAATAACTATGTAGTATTATTAAATATACTATCCACACTCAACTCAAACCTATTCTTTGTCCTCGTGAGACGTGTGCATCAATTTGGATTGGGTTCATCCCCTTTATGTAAACGACTTACAATGCTTGTGTGGTGTATGGCAAGATCTCTTCGGCAAATTTATGTTGCCTTACATGATTAATGACTGTGTTCCACCATCTGCAAATGTAATGAACCTTAAGAACCGCAGTATGTATGTTATAGCCTTTTGTGGCTTGTCACAAGAGTATGTTGCAACTTGTGATCAAATTTTGGGATCATTAGTAAACCTTACTATGACTTCCACATAGTCTACACTTTTCGTATTCATCCGAAAATAAACACAGAATTTTTATTTTTTTATTTATTTTTCTTGTAGTGGATAATAATTCATTTTTTCTACAAAGTAATAGTTCTAGACACTTGTGTGAAAGTAATTCTAGAAGTTGTCCAAAGTGCAAGCATTGTCACCACATTGGACCCACCATTGATAACTATTGGATGCTGCACAGGAAACCCCCTTGTTCAACCAATATTGGCCATAGAGTTTGAAGACATTACCGCGAGATTTGTCAACCCTAGTGAACACTTGGCAAACATATTTAGCAAGTCTCTAAGAGGACCAAGGATCTATCATATTTGGAGCAAGCTAAACACATGACATGTATGCTCTAGCTTGAAGGGGAATGTTATAATTATAGAAATAAGGTGCAAATATTTTATAATCAGGAAAATCTAGAGTATATATGTATTTTTAGGAACATTTTATTTATTTTTGTATCATATTTTTATTATTAGAGGATACCAAATCTTCTTTATTTATTATACAAATTCCATTTTCTCAATACAAGACATCTATGGAACCTCAAAAATAGTTTTTAGCTAAATGTTTGTCTATTTCCTCTAGTTTAACAAATGACACGAGAGTTCTAAGTGTTAATTGAGTTATATACTACTTGTAATTATAGTAGCTAGTATTGATGATGGACTATGGGGTCATGGATGAGGTGCTGGCTTGAGTGAATATTTTCATATAAGGAATCTCTTTCTTAATGCTTTGAAGCTTTAATGAGGTTTTGCTCTAGTAGATGAAATGAATATGGGTATTTGCATGTGGTAACTTAGGAATCTACCTTCTAAGTGGGATAGGCCTTTTAAGACATATCATCGAAGGTCCAAATAGTATGGGGCCTAATATTATATATTAGGGAGAGAGGTGTTCTGTCTGGTTCTGTTATATCGGGATTGGGGAATCATTTGTAAGGGACCATATCAGATTTTGGAAATAGAAATTGGAGTCAAGGGAACTTTTCTCTGACTTGGGTTATAATATGATCTAGAGGGTTCATGTAATTTTAAGTTTTCTTATAATTTTCTTATGTTTTTAATTAAAAGTACCGAAGGCTGCACTTGGAAGAATGAGGAATAATGAAAATGGACTGATTTGCATGATAGACCCATGAACATATATCATCTAATGTTATTTTCTATATGATGATGAAGACTTGAGCCCAATTTGAAGATAACATATAGTCCAAATTTACATGATCAAGAAGAAGCATTGATGGGCTGGAGTTTAAGTTGTAGGGCTAAAAAATTGCAAATCAGTCCATTTTCTTTATTCCTCGTATTCTTCCAAGTGTAGTCTTTGGTACTTTTAATTAAAAATTATAAGAAAACCCAAAATTACGTGGATTCCTCTAGATCATATTAGGGGAGCATTACTCTCATTCCATTACCCATTCTTCTTTCTCTGTTATTTTCCTTCTTTTCCTGCAGTAATCCACTTTTGAGGTGAAATATATTGAGTAGGATGTTTGAAATCCATAGAGCTGATGCAATAGTTGAGTTTCATGCTGATGTAATGGTATGGTGGGAGGTGGATAATTTACAAAATAATCAATTATTATATGGAGAGTAAGAATAATTTGCATATATACTGGATACTGCCTTTGATCATTTGACTAAAATAAGGAACTGAATGACACTTTCTTTTGATAAGATATTTAAGAATGGTATGTTAGTTGCATTGTGAGTTAAACAATTATATGAAGATTGGAAGAAACTATTTTCTACTGTTTCAAAGCCATTGTCACTGATATTTTCTTGACTCTTTTAGTTGTTTCTTATGCATGGCTGTTTTTAATCCCCTCATGCGTGGGTGTAAAATTAAATCATGGTTTCCTGTGTAATAAAAGGTGAACTCTTGACAACCAAGGAAGCCCAGAGGAGACATCAATCCTATGATGAACTGGCTTCAAAGGGTCGTTTCTCTTCAGCTCTTTTAGTTGTAAGGGAACATCTTCCTTCTGGAAAGGCATGTCTGAGATTGAACATAGATGCGACAAGAATAGGAAACATTGCACGATTTGTAAATCATTCATGCGATGGTGGTAATTTAAGCACAAAGCTAGTTAGAAGTTCAGGAGCTTTGTTCCCCCGCCTATGCTTCTTTGCTTCAAAAGATATCCTAGTAGACGAAGAGCTTACTTTTAGCTATGGAGAAATCAGGAAAAGGTCGAAGGGTTTGCCATGCTTTTGCAATAGCCCTTCTTGCTTTGGAACATTGCCCTCTGAAGACACTTGAAAGTGGAGATACATTGCTATTTAAGGAGGTAACCTATGTTAATTGTCAAAGGAATTTTGATTTTAGGAAAGGCTAGTTTTTATAATTTATTCATTAGGTCACAGCAGGCATTGCAAATATCCTTGTCACAGGTCGTTTAGGTAATCACCAATATCTTTATGTAGTGTGAATGATTTCACACTACATGCGATAATGTATTCACAGTATGTCATTTTAAAAAAAAATGATAATCGCACCTGATGCATGCTATAATTGGATTCTTGAAGTTACACTTATGTTAGAAGCCTTTAAGTTCATTTAACGGCTTGCTCGTAGGATTTAACACCACATTTTTATCCTTTGTCATGGAGATCATGAGAGGAAAGTGACTGGTGTGGTCTTCAAGGGGTGTTTTATTTGGGTATATTGTTGGGGTGGGGTTTGTGGCGTGATTAGTGATACAGTAATACGAGGCAATGGTTTGCTTACAAAACGTGCTTGTCTCTCAGAATAATGATTTTTTTGTGAGATCAGATTTCAAACGTTTGTTAATTTTATGATGATACGTTTATCCTTCGGAATACATTAAACAGGATTTATGAAACGTCGTTCGTTTTTTATGTATAATTTATTTTATACAGGATGAATTGTGAACTTTATCAAGGTTTCTCTGACTTTTATTTTGATTACATTATGCAAATAAGTTTTTTTTTTGTTTCTTTTTATCTTATAATTATAATCATAATAAAACTTATGTATGGTGAATTTGACCTGAGGCAATGGTTTGCTTACAAAACGTGCTTGTCTCTCAGAATAATGATTTTTTTGTGAGATCAGATTTCAAACGTTTGTTAATTTTATGATGATACATTTATCCTTCGGAATACATTAAACAGGATTTATGAAACGTCGTTCGTTTTTTATGTATAATTTATTTTATACAGGATGAATTGTGAACTTTATCAAGGTTTCTCTGACTTTTATTTTGATTACATTA
>Ga0209700_105584_pt1 | contig 20935 bp, 11 predicted proteins | sample SiratroredBW_FD_187528 | JGI IMG/M metagenome (GOLD analysis project Ga0209700, IMG submission 187528) | Root nodule microbial communities of legume samples collected from California, USA - Siratro red BW (SPAdes) (version 2) | ecosystem: Host-associated > Plants > Roots > Nodule | place: USA... | reverse complement strand
ACCCAAATTCCAAAAGCTTGTAATGCATCTTGACGCGAAAAAAAAAACTCCAGAACTTACCCACATTGCCTTCTCTTACCTCTAAAACAACCCAAACTCTTCTGCAACAAATAGCCAAAGAAAAGCTCCACCACCTACGGCTGTCGCTGCCACCGGAGTCGCCACCACCAACAAGTCAACCACAATACACCACTCCTTTCAAATAAAACTATCAAGGGCACAATTGGAATTTTGAAAATTTGATGGAGTGCTAGAGGCATTTGATGGGGTGCATGAAGCAATTGCCTAAATCCACTTGTCTTGATTGAGACATTGCATTCTACACCCATATAGATTGATGGTGCATCATATGGGTAGTAAAAAGACAAAAGTACCCCTTTTATATTTAAAAAAATATTTTGTATTGCACATTCCATAATGTATGTTCGGACCTAGAAATGCATTGCAAAATGAATGTTTTTTGTATTTGTAAAAATAAGTTTATTAATAATTGAAGTGAACATAATATAAAAATGTAACAAAATAAGAGACCTCACACTTTGTAGATCTAGCAAACCTATTTTCTAAACTATTTTGGGATCCCTTTGTTTTAAGCTTATTTATGTATATACATATTCATGTCATATAAATGTATGCAATTTCATATAACTTGGTTTTGATTGTCATTTTACATGTAACATCAACTTTTTTTTAAATGATTTAAAATAACATCAAACTTCTACTAAAGACAGATTAGATGATGCATCACATAACTTATCAGAAAAATTAAGTTTAGTATATAACATGTACTTAATTTAGTGAGTATGTATGAGTACACAACTACAATGTCTACTATAGTACCAATATGTCCAATTTGATCAAAATCTTTAGCAATATGCATAAAAACATTTTATATAAATTCTTATATTTTTTCTTTTATATAAAATCACATTGAAAGTGTGACCCAAAAGGTGCTAACTCTTCTAAAAGGATACCTTAAATTTCATTATGTTGCAACCTTATAACATTGTTGACTGTGTCCTAATATGTACACAACTCCTGGATACTATTTTGAAGTGTTCAGTTCAAGTTCCAATGAAAAGATTCTACCTTGTGATTAAGCATGATAAACATAAATGTGAAATCAACAAGTTTGACATCTTTATCAATAATAACTAATAAATAGTATACATATTCAATGTTGTGTTGTCCAAATATATCACCTTATTTGTCCATGCCTTAACAATTTTTTCATTGTCAAAAAAATATTAACCATGATGAACAAGCAACTTCAAAACGTTTCACACACCTATAAATGCATCACAATCTACACAATCCATCATAAATTTCAATGCATCCATAACAACTTTCTAAACCTGTGTAGAATCCACTAACATTTTAGAGTTTGCTTTAGCATTCTTATTAATGTGAAACCTACACAAAAGGTTGGAAGTTTTAGAAAAAAAATAATGTTAATTTCATTTATTAAAACAATATACCAGCTACTTAAAACTACTTCAGGAAATACATCCCACTTATACAACAATCATCTAAGTCTTTTAAGGGTTCAAATAAAGTTATTTTCTTGTTCACTTGTTAACAACACAAAAGCAATAGAGAAAGTCATTTTCGTGAACGTCACACCATCTCAAAAAAAGATAACCTATATTTCTTCAATAATAAAATATTGAATGCATTCAACAATTTAACTAAATCGAGGTATGTCCAAAAAACATACATGTGTAGACTCATTACACTAACTCCAATGAATATAATTGCATGCTCTAGCAACATCATTCACAGATGTATTTCAGTTCTAACTCTTCTATGATATCTTATATGCATATCTAACACATACTTGTGCTTTATTATCATGATGTTGTCCTCGTTATGCTATTTCAAAGTAAGTAATATGTTTGTTGGCTTCATCAAATTGTTAGTCATGTCAATAAGCACAAAATGCTCGTTCAGTTTTAGTTTGCTAGCATAAGGGTGACCAATTAATGTATTAGCCAATTCATGATTATGACTTCCATATATTATAGTCACCATTACAAACTGGTTTACCCTATAGTTTAAACGGATAATCATACTTTCTTGAACTATTGAACTAGTTACTGATGAGAACCAAGAGCTGCAGTTTAACCAACTTCAAGCACCTGCACAAATAAATAATTCAAAGGATGCTTTGCAAATTCCAAGTGGACCAATCACCAGGTCAAGGGCCCAAAAACTGAAAGAGGCATTGATTAGGCTAATTCAAGACATTTTGACTGCGCAAACAAAGTCTAAGATTGAATTGAAGCCTAATCACGTTCTTAATTTGATATGAGCTGATGAAGGAATTAAATGAAGGAGATTTGGGCTAAAAGCAAATCATTTGAAGAGAAGGGCCCATAGAAAATGCATCTCCAGATTTAGTTTAAGTGTAAATGAGCTATTCTGGGCTTAGGTTAGAATCTGAAGAGTCACACATTATTTTGTGGGCATATTTTAAATATTTTATTTTGATGTATTTTGATTAATTTTCCATAGGGCTTAGAGTAGTCATGCTTAGTAAATTTTGTTTTTCGTTTTTCCATTTGATGTAATAATTAGTCATCTAAAAGTGTGCGAAAAAGTTGCTGCTGCATTAAATTTGGAGGCTTCTAGGTTGTTGAAGAGTTAGGTTAGCTTTTTAGAAGCTCAAAGGTCTACTTAAGTAAAGAAACCCATGTAAACAACAACTTTAATTTTGAAATACGAATTTGAATCTGAAAATTTCAGAAGTGAGAGTTTCTCTCTTGAGTTCTTCATTTGGACTTGCAACTTATCAATGGTCGATCATCCTTGTGGCGTTTACCATACTTTAGGGTCTTTGCTGCATTTTCTTTTCCGCAAGACAAGGGTTCTGAGTAGATCATCATAAATCTGAATACTTAGGGATCTTGGGGCATTCAACTACTCTTTGTTGTGGGTTCTGGGGTTTATTCCTAACCTGGTTCACATCAGTTACAGTGACTTCCAAATCGTGTTTGTATTTCCTATACTTATTACCCCTTTCACAACCTTACATCACATAAGTCTTCCTTCTCTATTGTCCATTTGCTTTGTTAGATCTCAAAATGATAACTATAAAACCAAGTCCAAAGATCACTTTACACACCCATTAAAGCAAGTAATGTCACGTACCAAATACCTATACTGATACATTACAACATAAGTATATCTCAAGTCACACAATTTTTTTTACATGTATGAATTCAAATACAATTACTTCATTACTTGTAAATACATTAATGTCATATACTTTGCCTTTGTTAAAAGTTACTATTGTTTGGAGAGTGACTTTTTAACTAACCATATACCTGCCAACTATAAATGCATAACTTATAATGGACCATCTAGTGCAAGTCTACAACAAGTAAGACTCAAAGAACCTTTTGTCTTCTTTAAATTTTTGAATTTCTTGTCTTTCTTGAACACCATCAACAATGCATTATCAACATTCTTAGATAATTTGAGCCATAACTTTCATGTACAAGAATAGATTTAACCTCTTCAAACATAATATAATCCTTCCTTACAAAAAAAAAAAAAAAAAAAACTCACTAAGTTCTCGTAGGATGACAAGAGAGACTATCTTTTACCTTGATGTTGATGCCTCAAAGCTCCATCAAGATTGCATTGAGTTTAATAAAATGAGCCTTTAATGGCACATCTTCATTCATACAACCCAAAATCACCCTGTACAATATAAACTTGTTTCATATAGACTTTGTCATAAACAACTTATCCAAATTCAACCATAATATAGCTGAAGTATTTTCCTTCCCAATCCCATAAGACATTCATTTGACAATGGTGAAAGGATTATTGCATGAGCTTTATACTCAATATGCTCTAAACTTTATATATTAATTCTAATACTTGTTTGTTGTATACCTAGTGTCGAAATGAATCCAAAAAATAATACAATATTGATTGCAAATCACACAAACAAGAGATGACGAAAAAGAACATATAAAACAAGATAAAATATGAATAACCATCTTATCTACAAAGCAAATAAGCTTTTACAAAAAGGTACTTCATTATAAGTAATGTATGTCCATAAGTCAACTATCCTTATAAAATGTTTCAAATAGTTATAGCTATAAATACACAATGACAACTAATTAACATAATAAAACACTTACAACAATCTACTGGTTCATTAGATGTTGTGCATAACTATTCAGATGCTTATATTATTAGACACGTCTACAACTATCTACAACTAAAAACATTTTGTTTAACTAATATATAATGTCTACAATCCTTTATCGTTACATCTTATACAAAGTTAAGGACACTAAAATCTAAAATAAAATTCTCAATTTGAAAAAACATTTTCGAAAAACTATTTAACTAAGAATGTATTGATAAGAAGAGGAATAATGCTAATACTAGATGTACTATAATAACAATTATTATGTAGTATAAAAAATGAGATATTAAAATGTTTTTTTTTTATATGTAGTATAATCTATAAAATGTGACAATAATATTATAAATGATGGAATATTTCCAATGGTCTATAAAATGTAACAATAATGTCATAAATGATGAAATATTTCCATAGTCTTTCATATATCAACAAGAATGAATTTTGGATAACATTTCTTAACCAAGTTAGCTTTTAAGAGATGGGAAACTACATGTTTTTTTTAGTTCAATGGTGCATTTGAAGTATATGACAAATTAATGTATAAGTTTCATTTTAATGATAAAAAAATTGATGCACTTTACTTCGTGGTTGTGATAATATTCCTCTATACATAGTTAATGAATATAAAGAGTAACAACTATGGTAATAAAATTTTGCATACATTTAGTTTAGATATAAAATTCCAAATGTTTCTGCATACGTAAATTGGGATGATAGAGTTATATTGTTTTTGTTTTTATTGGGTTGAAGATGTGTATATTTATTATATGTTTGATGGGTAGCATAACTAGTGACATTATAACTATATTTTTTATTAGTATTTTTCTTTATTTTTATGCTTTCACAAAGACTAAATAATATAGGTAGAAAGGGTAATTAGATCTAAAAGTAACACTTGTTAAGTATATCATCTCTTATATCTTATCGTCTTTCTTAAATTTTTATAAATTACTTTCTTCATTGATTAAAAAAACATTTATTAGTGTTGGTAACAATAAGTCAATTGATATATTTTAAAAATTAAGAAATTAAAATGCTTATAAAAATATAATAAATTCATAAATAAACACCTTTTATCCCCAATCAACCAATTTTTTTCACACAACCATTTCTTTTTCTAAAGAACCAGGTTGCAAACAATGTATACAATAGGTTTAAACTAGACATTTAGAACACAAATTACACAAAAAAAAAATCTTTTATTGACAAAAATTATCGATTAAACTCAATAGAATAACCCAATCAAATTTATAAGTGATCTAAAAATATAATTTGGAATTAATTATGCGAAAGTGCAACAAGTATTATTATGAGTGAATGTTATAAATAAATTATTTGGGTTTGCCAGACCCTTTCTGTTTCACCCAACTTAACAAAATAAATATGCTTTATTACTCTGACTTCAATCCAATTTCCTTCATTACTTTAGAGCCTTCTGGACAATATATATATATATATATATATATATATATATATATATATATATATATATATATATATATATATATTTGAAATTAGTTAGTTGTTCACGTCTTTAGTATTTTTCTTACGGGATCTTTAATATGGTTTTATTTAGACAATTTGAATTCGAGATTATAAATTAAGTTAGATTAATGTTGTATTAATGCACATTCACGTGATTATAAAAAATATCTAATGATAGAATAAATATATATTTTTATGACTATTTGATCACCTTTAGATTATTCAATTTTGTGATCACCTTCCACATCAACCCAGAAAAAGAGCCAAAATAGAAAAGGCGAATTCCGCGCTGAAAAAGAAAATAGAAAGCGAAGGAAGGAAGAGACGAAAGACGAATAGACGAGGAAGGAGGGTGGAGAGAAGAAAAGTTCGTATGCGTCATGACAACCGTTAAGTTACGGGTAACCCTCTTAGACGTGGCTTTATCCTAGCCCTCCGATCATTCCACATCCAAACACAGTCAAATTTCCCCTCTCCCTTCTTCTCTTCTCTCCCTCTCATACACATCTCATTCTGAATCTCGCGCCGTTTCTCTCTCCTCGCCTCGTTCCCCTTCCTCGCCGTGGCAGATCCGAGCACTTGCATTTCCAGCTCAATCGATTCGTCCGTACCACGCGCCTTTCACACCTTCCTCCTTCGTGTTCGATTCCCGTGTTTCAGTCATTTCCTTTGATTTCATTGGATTAGAGAGTGTTGCGCAAGTTTCGAGTACTGTGAATGCTCGTTCATGCATGAGTGCTTCTGAACGGTTCCTTGCGAATTCGATGGAGAATGTGATGGCCTCTGCCGTCGTCAAATTCGTGAACGCGACGTTGGATTGGGTGACGTTCGCGTTGGATGCACCTTCTGCGCGAGCTGTGGTTTTCGGAGTCCATATCGGTGGTAGTTTTTCATTTTCTGGACTTAGATTTGTCTTTTGTTTTAGGTTTGGATTGATGATTATGAATGTAATTGGTTAATCGATTGATTGATTGATTTCCTCCATTTTAACCTTGTGTTTGAAGGACATTTATTCATCGAGGTTTTTCTGCTGGTGGTCATACTTTTCTTGCTTTCGCAGAAAAGTTACAAGCCTCCTAAAAGGCCGTTAACAAACAAGGTTAGTTCAATGTTACTATTTATCTCTCTGTATGTGAGAGTGAGTGCGTGCATTTTTTGTATTTTCTTACATATTTAAGGTTTTAGTTATTTGTTGAATAATGTGATGTAGCGCTGGCAGACGGCTGTGTAAACTTTTATGTGAAAATGAAGTTGGTATTTGGTTTGTTGTCGATTGTTTTCCTGATACAATGAGTTTTATTTTTCCTATTTCATCAAATTTTAAGCGCTTCACCTTTAGAGTGCATGCATTGTTAGTATATATCATGCAGCTGAAAAGTGGTGTCTGTTAATGTTAAGATTTTAAAAGCTATTTAATGTAAGGAGAATATTGGACAATCAGTTATTGTGGTTTTTAGTTGGTCTAGGGACCTGACGTAGGGGCATCTATTGTTATTCTTTGTGAGGATTTGAATATTCCAAGATAGATTAATCTTTGTAGTTCCTACGGATGGAAATATGCTCTTCAGACATGCAATTCAGCTATTTTTTTTTTTTCATCCCTGGTGCTTACTTGGAACTACTCTGATATTTATTTTTCGTTTTTATTTGCCTTCAAGTAGTTTTGAGAGAATCAATTCGTGATAGATTTCAGTTTGTGAAGCATGATTGTATAATACATTTGGACTTGCTTTTTGAATGATTGTTTATGCTGTTAAACTTTTTAGAAACATATCTCAGAGTGGACGCAGACAAAGTTGTATGTTAAATAATTTTCATGTCTATGCTGAAATTGTATCGTTGGAGGTTTATGCTCTTTTTTCTGATTATTGTGTGGAATATCTGAAGTTACTGTTATTTTCTAAAGAACATAATTAACATATTCTTTTGAAGGACTACTTATGACTGAAATCTGTTTTAAAGTGTATGTATAGTAATTTAGGCTACTATTATAACTGTAATCAGTTACCTGTCACTATCTGACAGATTTAGTTTGTTACTGTCATTGACCTTTGTTCCCAGCTCTATAAGTAGTGCCTTTTTGTAATCTTCGTAGCATCAATAAAATACTTTCTCATATATATATATATATATATATATATGTTTCCAACAATATTTTAGCCTATTATTCCATGCTAACATGTACAATACAATCTGAGATTCATCATGTTATTGTATTATGCCGTTTTTTTTTTAATTTTTTATGCTTATTATTTGCAGGAAATTGACGAGTTATGTGATGAATGGGTTCCAGAACCCCTTATTTCTTCTCTTAACAAAGAGTTGCAGTATGAACCACCAGTGCTGGAGAGGTGATATTTTTTCTTTGGTTGTAGCACCCTTTTTTTCTTTTTTTACTTTTATTCTCTTAAACATTTTAAAATGAAATCCTGAAATTATGTTTTATTCTTGTCAACTTCCACTGTTATGGTTACATTTTCTCGACTTAGATTCATGAAATTTTCGAGGGAGAGTTCTAGGGCTTTGGTAAGATTTCCACCTAGTCAGTTGTGACGTAGTGATCTTGGGATATAGAAGCAGAAACAGCCCTACCCAAACAAAACTATAATGGGAGCCTTGGGCACTGGATAACCCTTCTAGATGCATAAGTTCTTGCCTTTTTATTTTGAAAAAAACGGAGTGTATATTAAGAAGTTCTCCCTTATGATTTAATGATGTTTCAGATGTGTCTCTTCTACTTTTCAAAGTCTAAGATAAAATAATGTCGTTTTCTATGCAGTGCTGCTGGGCCACATGCTATAATCAAAGGCAAAGAAGTTGTCAATTTTGCTTCAGCAAACTATCTTGGGTTTATAGGTCATCCAAAGCTACTTGTGAGGAAATGGTCTCCATATCCATGATAATTCCTTTTTTTGGGCACTGGGTCGATGTAGTTAAATTATATTTACTTTTTCTTGTAGGACTCGTGTTCTTCTGCTTTAGCAAAATATGGTGTTGGTTCTTGTGGTCCTCGTGGGTTTTATGGGACAATTGGTAAGACTCAATCTTGAAGTTTTTTTTTTTTTTTTTTTTTTTTTTTTTTTGAAATTTTTTTTTTTTTTTTTTTTTTTTTTTTTTTTTAGGAAATGCTTCTATTCTTATTATAATTTTTCTTTGCATAGATGTCCACCTTGATTGTGAAGCAAGAATAGCGAAATTTTTAGGAACCCCTGATTCAATTCTGTACTCTTACGGACTTTCAACCATGTTCAGTGCAATTCCAGCTTTCTCTAAAAAAGGAGATATAATTGTAGCGTAAGTATGCTTAAGTTTGTCTTTGAAAAGATTATATGCTGTAATATTTTTGTTTTTCATCTATTCTTTTGTCTTATGACATTTATTTATACTTTTAGTGGGTGTTGACATCACATAAAATTGTTTTCTTTGGCTTTATCTCATTGCTTTTGTTTGTTTATTAGAATAGTGTAAAGAACAAACTGAGACACTTCTTTGTTCAGTTGCTCACTTGGTATGGCTGATCAACAGAGGTTGTGTTATTGTAAATTATATTTTGTAACTTTTTATGTTCTACAGGGATGAGGGAGTTCACTGGGGAATACAAAATGGCCTTCATCTTTCTCGAAGCACAGTAGTGTATTTTAAGCACAATGACATGGACTCTTTAAGAGAAACGCTGGAGAACATTACTGCCAAATATAAGCGGACCAAGAATTTGAGGCGATATATTGTTATTGAAGCTATCTACCAGGTAGATCTTGTCTGTCATGTGTGCGGTATATTAGCTTTTCACTTTTACATCATGTTTCCAAAGAAATTCTCACATCACAAGATTAACAACCTTTAGCTTTAAAACAAATAGCCGTTCGAAACTTTGAATTGCTTCTTGCAACTGATATGACATTGGTAACGTTTTCTGTATGAACTGCCAGTGCTGCTGAGATAGTAGGGGTAATCAACAAATGCAAATTGCAAATAATTATGAAGAATTAAAATTTGAAACAAAAAAACTTCAGTGGCAGTCTGATGGGAGCTGATAGTTAAGGGCAATTATGAAAGTTATTACATGTGTGGAATTAACTGCTCCAGAAAACAGTTCTGAATTAGAAGCTATAGGATGACACTTAAGTGTAGAAATAAGGTAGTGTAGGTTTTATGTGTACGAAAGAACTGCTGCTCCCTGGCTGTTATTTATTTGGAGTATATATTTGACAGTAGGTTGTATAATTAGGAGTGTGAAGTTATTTGTAGTTTGTGGACAGAGAATACTCTATGCTGGACATTTTTGTCTTTGGGACAAGTGTAATGTTGTATTGTGTGTGCTATGAAACTTTTGTCTGTGGGACAACGAATGTCGTGCTGTAATGTGTTTGATTTCACTGTTCAATATTATATTTTATTACTTTTACCAATTGGTTTTCTGCAAGTTTGGTTCAATCCAACATATTAAAAAAAGGAGAGAATTTGTGTGACCTGTGAAGAAGACCATGACATGTGACCAAGAGGCTAGATGAATTGAAAGAAAACCTAGAAGTTGAAAGCCAGTATTGAGGTGCATGTAGAGTGAGTTAGGACAAAAAAATGGCAAATGTTTTGAGAAGGATTCGTTGGAGATGAGAAAATTATGGGAAAGGCTGGAGAAGAGGAGAAATTATCAGACTCAAGTACTCAACCAATCATGACATAAATGAGCACTTATGACTGTTAAGAAGGTGGAATTGACATCTTTAAGTGGAGATGGCAATATTGGGTGGATTGCTAGGGCAGAAGCTTATTTTGAAGTTCAGAATATTAGTGAAGATGAAATTAGCATAGTTAAGCATGCATGTTCTACTATTCATTGGTTTAATCTATTGAGAGAAACAAAAGATGGACTTACATGGGATAAGCAGAATTGGGAAATGGTGACATGGTTTGGGGTGGTAGTATGAAAATCGTTTCCAAGAATTGACCAAGTTAAAACAGAAGAGATCAAGTTAAAACAGGAGAGATCCATGGAGTAGTTTAGTGAATATTTTTTGGTTTCTCTCATCACATCTCTCTGGTCTGCGTGGGACTGATAACCAAAGTCTAGTGAACTTTTTACCCAAAAAACAAAAGTTGGGGTTATTTTTTGGGTGGGTTGCAACCTGAAATTAAGCATCACGAGTAAGCATTTCAATCAAAACCTAGAATTCTACCAATGCAATATGCACAGAATATAGAAGCAGAAATTTTAGATTTGCTTGCACGTGTAGGTCGTTACAGATGCCGGAATGGTGATAGCAATTACAGCAGTACAAAGAGGTCATTGAAGTGCAACGTAAGCAGAAGAGAAATTCTCATAACATAAATCTTTGCAGTTGGGTGTCTTTCTTACAAAAAAGGGTAATGGGCATAATTGTGGAATGAAAAGCATGAGGCCTGCCATTTGACATACCAAAAATTGATAGAAGGAAAAGCAAGGGTTTATGCTCTGGGTGAGGAGCAAAATTCCACCCTTGCATCAATGTTTAGTGAAACAAGATTGATAATGTAGCCCTAAATGGAGATGGATTGCTAGCCAAGTGGATAAAAATAATGTGGATAATGATAATCAACCTTGGGGACATGGTTGATTTCAGCTGGTAGTAAGTATGGGAACTAATAGTAAAGGGTAGTTCTGACAATTATGTATAGAAAATAACTGTTGGTAGTTAATTCTGTATTAGAAACTACATGATGACAAATGTGTAGAAAATAATTGCTGGTAGCTATTTATTAGGAGTATAAATATATAGTAAACATGCAGACGAGAAGATAGTTATCTGTAGAAAATAATTATTGGTGGTTATGCATTAGGTGTGTGTGTGTGAGAAAGTTTATTGTTAGAGGATAAATTCGTGACCCTTGGATCAAAATGAAGGGTTCAAGTGGTCACAACATGAAGTGCAGTTAGGAGTGGGGTGAAAAGGATGAGCTGAGTTTGGTTTGGTGCGCCAGTGATGGCAATATGATGCCTTCGGTGAGAATTTCACGTAAAGCACTAACATTGAATTTAGGTGGGATGCTGAATTTTACATAAAGCACTGACATTGAATTTGGATGGGATGAAAAAACAGTTCACCAAAAACAAATTCAAAAATGGAAACCACTCTGTTGCGTGTGAGAGAGAATTAGAGCACATGCACTGTAAAAAAATAATCAGATCTGTCCCCTTCATTTTAATCTAAATGTTATAATTATATCCTCTCACCTCTCACAATTAACTCTCATCTGATGTGATCACTTTACATGCATACATTTATATATATATATATATATATATATATATATATATATATATATATATGTGAGACGTGAGAGACTTTTGTGGTCTGTGGACAGACAATGCTTTTTGGAGGAGACTTGTAGTCTCTAGCACAAGTGTATTGTTGTATTGTACGTGATCAGAGACTTTTGTCTGTGGTACAGGTGCATTGTTGTATTTGTGTGACATCAGTGTTCAAGATCATGTTATTACTTTTATCAAGTGGTGTTCTATCGTAGTCCTATGGTTTGTTTTCTATAATTATCCAATGAATTGGTAATAATTTGGGCATTCAAAAGAACTCAAATCTGAATGCTTTAAAGTTCTTAAAAATTTGGTACATGCTTTAATGCTTGCACTTGGGTGTCATTTTTAAATATTCAATTCTTAGGTAGTATAGAAGGAGTTATTGACCAAATCTTATAGATTTGAGTTTGTTTAAATATTTTTTAGGCCTTGACTGTGATGGGATCCAACGACCCATGGCTCACCTCTAGCATTGCCATTTTCTAAAGAAAATATGTTTTGGATATTCCTAAGTGACTAATATGCTTGGTTGTTGTCCCACTAACACTCTTACAGACCCTAAGGTCAAGCTTCCTCTGAGTTAGGGGGAGCCATTACAAAACCTAGGAAGATATCTTCAATTTTTTGGCAGACTTAATTAACTCGTAGTGACTAGGTAAATATTGATTTTTGTAGTCAATGTAGTAAGTCAATGACCCTTGTTAGAGCTGTTAAGATGTTGTTATGCACATCCTCATATATATCAAAAAGGCACTAGGCCGTAGACTCCCATATGAAGATAAAGGAAACAGCAAGAGTGTTTGTTATTCTGATGTTGATTGGGCAGAATTACCATCAAACAAGAAATCTACCTTTGGCTATTGTGTTCCTCTTGGAGGGAATTTGATCTCGAAGAGAAGCAAGAGCATAATATAATTGCTAGATCCAGTGCTAAAACTAAATATTGTGTAATGACCACAGCTGCATGCGAAATTACATGGCATAGGCAACTTCTTAGCAATTACAATTTCAAAGGCATCAAGCTTATATGTGACAATCAAGTTGTTCTTCACATTTCATCTAATCCAATCTTCCGTGAGCAAACTGAACACATAGCAATAGATTGTTATTTTTGTTAGAGAAAAAGTACTCTGAGAAGATATCACCACCAACTTTGTTGCTCCATTGACCAATTGGCATATATCTTTACTAAATCTCTCGAGGGGTCTTTTCTAGATTATATTTCTAACAAACTCCGTATATATAACATACTTGCTCCGGCTTGGGGGGAGTGTTAAAGATATGATTATGTAAATATGAAAACAGGGAAATATGTTCTTCACATATTCAGATTGTTTTTATAAGAGCCAATTGTACTAGTGCTTGTAAAGCTTGGGGTGTTATCACCTTCCAAACCAGGTTTATGTGATTGAGTTAGGCCTTAAGTCCAACTTCAAAGAGTTATTTTTTCTGTACTAACATTTTGTCTATACACATAGGCCTTGGCTTTGTGTAAACAAGAATGGCTCAACTAATAACTGTTACTATTATTTTCATTTTAACGTTTTTCAGAATTCTGGCCAAATAGCACCCTTGGACGAGATCCTTAAATTGAAGGAAAAATATCGATTTCGTGTTTTGCTGGATGAGAGCAACTCATTGGGTGTGCTTGGAAGTTCCGGAAGAGGTCTCACTGAATATTGTGGAGTTCCGGTATGTTTTGAATTTCTTTGTGTTGAGTGGTGGGTGCATGTGCTCACACTAGATGCAAGCGTCATTTGTTCAAAATTGTATTGCTGTTTGTGATTTGTGGTTACATGCTGCAGGTTGAGAAGATAGACATTATAACTGCTGCTATGGGACATGCATTGGCCACAGAAGGAGGATTCTGCACTGGAAGTACAAGAGTTATAGATCACCAAGTATGGAAGTGTCATGTGATATATAACCAATAACCATCTACATGTAAAGTGTTAGGTTTCTTAGTATAAAAAAGAAACAAAAATTGTAAATGTGGAAATTTAGGAATTTGTTCTCAAGGATCTTTTTTGTTTACTTTTCATCATTTATTCCTGAATTTATAGGCGTGAACTATAAAAGTTGCATGATGGAGAGGTGTGCTGTCACTATATGATGACAATTGTTTCTCATCTGCATTTCATGCTCTAATATGCATGTTTTTTTACCCTGGCAGCGATTGAGTAGCTCTGGTTACGTCTTTTCTGCTTCTTTGCCTCCTTATCTTGCAAGCGCTGCAATTGCAGCTATTGATATCCTGGAGGAAAATCCCAATCTGCTAAAAAAGCTGAAGAGCAATATTTCTTTGTTAAGGAAAGGTGGGGCTTTAATTTCAGTGCCCGTTTCCTAAGTGGTGGTTCTATTTGGCTTGTGCACGATACCTGACTGTTTGAATGGCTGTTTATTTGCATTTGTTCTCACCCATGAAAACAAGGATTCTATTTAATTATTTTGATTAAGCACTGATGATTTATGTACACTGGCAAATGCAGAATTGTCAAAAATATCGGGCTTCACAATTGCAAGTAATTCAGAGTCACCTATTGTTTATTTGAGATTAAAGAAATCAACCGGTTCCTTGAAAGATGACCTGCGTCTGCTTGAAAATATCGCAGAACGGGTGAGGAATGATGCTTGGTAATGTTAAATTTTTTGGTTTCAATTTTAATTGTCCTTAATGTTGTGCATTCGCAGGTTTTGAAAGAAGAATCTGTATTTGTGGTTGTTTCCAAAAGATCAACATTGGATAAATGCCGTTTGCCTGTAGGAATTAGATTGTTTGTTTCTGCAGGGCATTCAGAGTCTGATTTGCTCAAGGCATCCAAATCATTGAAAAGGGTTACAGCATCAGTCCTGGGTGGTTAAAATTGAACACTCTACAACTTTCTTCTGCATCTTATGTACCAAAACATAAGTTCTATTCCTATGATTAGGTGAGCAATTTTGAAATCCAGGCGATAGAGGAAGTCCTGTAGTTCGTAATTTGTGTAGTATTTTCTGTTTTAATTCAGGGTAACAATCTTTTTCGCGTGTTCTTATTGGTTGTCTAAAGTGGTAGAATAATGATTTAATATTTCAACATTACCATGAATTGGGAATATTAATTTCATTCCGATATCAATAGTATCGGTATTACATTTTTCAACTAGTTAACTGTTCAACAATAAAAACCGGAGAAAGTTCGTATCATGGAATACGAAGTCAAAATTGTTTTCTTTTATAGTTAACCCTTTGTTCTATACGTAATGTCCTATTTCCAATCCAATCTGCCTATATTTCTAATTGCACTTAACCACCAATTTTAACCTATTAATTATTGAATTCAGACTAATCGTTACTGTACAAAATTGGAACATTTCAAGATTTAAAACCTCGTATACCGTTAAATGAACGTTGAAAATGAGCACATTATAAATTATATCTAGAAGAGTACGGTAGCGAATTCATTGAAAGTTCTAACAACCTAACATTCTAGAAGAGTATGGTAATGAAAGTTCTAGCGATTCGAGTCAGGGATACTTCTGAGTTGAATGTTCGTGAGTGACGGTGCTAGTACTGCATCATCGACATCTTTACATAAGATTGCGCTGTTACACCTAATTTAGGTTGACCCAACAAGTGTAAAGTCCATTTCGGGGATTATGCTTTCACCGAAGTTCACCGCAAAATCTAATAAATAAGCCACTTAAGCAACATAAGGTATCACATCTCCTCTATGTACTCTGTTGGGATAAATACTACTTCTGTGCATTCTGCAGTTACAACCAGTGGAGCAACAATGACCTTCATTGTCTGTGCACGGCATCAATAATAAGGTTGAATGAAAAATGCTAAGCAAGGAGAATAAAAGAAAAATTAACACGACTTCCTCACTGGAAGTCCAAAAATTTTTCTCATATACTGGAGACAATTTAAAAAGTCACCGAGATTATATAACGACATACACTGATTCAGATCATATAGATTATTCAAGTGAAGGTTTTCTAATTGGGCTGTGGTCAACGAAAGATTTAGGTGATTGGTTTTTCCAAAATGATTTAAAACTGCATCACTGGTATAATAAGTTTTTTCATTGTTTTTTATTCTTTTGTATTAGTTCTTCATTTCACTGAAGGAAATTACTATTCTCACGTAAAAGTTCCCCTGAAGTGTGTCCCGCATGCTGAAATAATTATTTTGCTTAGTTCCTCAAGCAGTGGATACGGGGTTAAAGTAAAATCCTTAATAACCGGGATACTAAGAATAAATGACTTAGAATAACTTTTATAGGGTCGTACGTTGAAGTTCTTACGCACACTGGAAAGAAATATAAAACAGTTATCCACTTAATTACATCAACTTATATAGTGATAGGAAACACATTGTCAAATCTAAAAAGAGGTCGAGTTGTGATTACTAAGGTTCTTAACCAAAGCAGCAACCTTTGGTGATAAGAAAATAATGTAAGAGTGATCACATAATTAAGGTATGGAATTTTCTGGGATTTGATTGGTTATCCCGTAGACACAGTTATGATTCTAACCATTGACACGTGGTAGTTCACTTCGACTTACGACCAATCATTGTTGGCTAAGGCAGGGGGCTCATAAAACATGGCAGCCACGTAGGTATGACCATCAGTGCTACCATTCCAAGATTTTATAGTACACAAACGTTTTGGATTGAGATTTTCACATTACAGATATATGATTTAGATTTCTAGAAGATTATACTTTAATTTTTAATTTCAAACATAATCCCTTTATTCTCAATGCTTATCATGTGTGTACCCTCACAACATACCTTTTGTTTTCTCAACTATTTCTTAATCACGTTTCCTTCTTCAGTGCTGCTGTGACGTGGTTCCCAGAAAGTCATATTTAGGGGAGATCATGATCTTTAATTTAATTAAATGCACCACACAACAACCTTGTCATTCCTTTCTGTAATATAATGAGAACGTTTGTAAAATAACTCTTATATTATTTTTTTCAAAAAAGCTTATTTTTAACAAATCAATTGTGACTTATAAAATAAGTTTTTTTTAAACACTTCTGAAAAAAATTATCTAAAACTGATTCTCGTATAAATTATACAGGTCATAAAAGGAGATTCTCCATTCATCACCCTAATGAGGCTATGAATATTATGTTGAGGGAGAGGGATGAATAGTAAAAAGAATGATTATGGGGAGTTAGCGTGGCACACACACCCATATTTGTGTTGACCTAAAAGGTTTGATGACATGTGGCCATTAGCTGTGCATGTGCTTTCTTTATTCTGACCTTTAGACCAGGATTGACACGCAATTACATTTTGATAATGTTCTTTTATATCGGTTGTCAAATGCCACATACCAAACTAAATGCAATTATTGGTTCTACATTTCAGAGTTTTGTTGTTAGAACCAAATTTTTTCAACAACAACAAAAGAAATGCTCATCCCTCAGTAATTCAGGATTTTTATTTGTGTGCATATATATCATATACGATAAACACTTTCCCACTGTCAGTAAATGAAGAAAATCATCCTTACTATAACTTTCAATAAACTTGTAATAAAGGACAATTTAAGATTTGATGGGCACGTAAAAAATGCATAATCTATGTTTCATCATATTTTAACTAGCATCGTTTGGGGTTGAGAAATGTTGCTTTTGCAAATAAGCATGATGTGAAAGAACCCCTTTTGGTATCTATAACCCTTTTCATCATGGTGGTGCGGCTTTGCATTGACCTTTCACATGGACTAGCAAATAAAGTGTTTGCAGAAAGTTTGATGAGAAAGCCAGAAAGTATGATATAATATTATAGCAAAATTAGCCAGAAAGTATAATATACTGATTCAGTATTTACAGAGGGAGCAAAATGTTCTTCTATTCCAAAATTAATTATGCCATGTTTTGAGACTTTTATGAACCATCCAAGACTATTTCAAAGAGATCAGCCTCAGACTCATCAAAGTCTAAGACTTGACTATTATTCCCATTGGGTTGGTTTCCTTTGTTTGCAGATCTATTGTGCCACTGAGAATCAATCCTTCCCATGGAGAAGAGCTCCTTGCTGTCATCATAACCAAGGGTAGCACCAGGGGAATTTACAAGAGGGGCTATGAAGCATGGATTTGGTGTTCTTTGTGCATTTGCTGGTGCATATTTGAATGCACTTTGTCCAAAATTAACTAAAACCTGAATGTCTATATTTGCAGCCAAAGTTGGACAGAGTGGAGTGCCAAATTCCTCTGACTGGCAGTGGATGACATGCACCAATTCTGAGTCCAATGTGAAGAAAACCTTTTTCTGCCTTGGATCATACCCGCATCCAATCACCCTTTCACTTCCTATCCATTGTGCCTTCTCAGACTCCATCACAAGTTTCATTCCTGTAACCAAGTTTCACACTTAGATGTCTCCCAAATCAGCATAAGTTGAAATCATATCTCTGGAAATTGGTTATTCTTGCAAAAAACACTAACTATGAAGACACTGCAGAAGTTAACTTTTTGATTGGTTGTAAAATTGTTAAGTGGAAATATGAATATTCAAATTAAATTCAGTTAAAATATTTGTTCATCCCTGTAAAATTTCATAGTTTAGTATATAAATAACGTTTTATAGAGAAAAAAAAAAGGATTTTAGATGGCATTTGAAAGACAAAAAATAGGACATTTTAAAGTTAAATATACAATTTTTTTTAAGAAACTTCATAGATACTTTAGTTGGATTAAAACATATTTCACATTGAAAAATAATATTGAATATTTCTAAACATTGTATCAAGTTTCATTACTTAAAATCATTGTAATACTACTAACAAAGTGCTACCTTATTTACCATAACTATGTCTGTTCCATTCTACTCTAAAGTACGGAATTGAAGTTATATTGAGGAATGTGGAGTGTGAACATTTGATGTGGGCCTCTGATGTTTAATGTTTAGGTGAGAATTAGAAATGTGTCTTTAATTGGTCAAGCTGTTCTCTTTCTAAAACAAAAGCACAAGGCCAAAACTTTGTGAGCAATGAATCTTGAATCTGTACTGCACTTATCACTATGAATAATGACCCTATCCTCTTGTCTACAAGTTTTGACCTATAGGAAATGAATGGCCATGGAACCTTTCTTTCTTCAAATGGTAAATAAATAAAAAAAAAGATGGCAAGCAATAAGACAAGGACAACTAAATTTAGTTACCTTCAAGAAAGACAGAACCATTGGAGTTGAATCCAATGCTCCTAGGGTAGCTACCAGGAACTCTCAAAGGAACACCTCCTCCTGCTGTTAACCCCAATGAGAACATCACAGATCCACTCTTTCCACCACCCTCTTTCTGGCCATGTTTCACTTCTTCCACCATATTCAAATCACCTATACCATTGGAACTATCTTCAGTGAGGAGTTTTGTCTTCTCCCCCTCTTTCTTTCCAACAACTGATTCATGATCACCAACACCACAACACAGTATGGTAATTTCAAAATAGGCTTCTTGTGGGAAGGCATAGTTTCCCAAAGGAGGGCCAGGAAGAGGTAGAGCAGTCCTAATGACAGAAGCAACACTCATGTTGGAAGAGTTGTTTGAATGAAGAACCTTTTTCAACTCAGGATTGAGCCTAACCTTCTGCATATATTCAGCTGATCCATTACACACTTCCCAACTCATCTCAGCCTCACTTTCTCTTCCAAACTCACCAGCAGCAGCACATGCTCCCAAAAGACTTGATCTTTTTGAATGAGATGCCATGCTGCTCTTGTAGTTAGTAAAAGCAAATCTAGACCACCCATTTTCCACAGCATCAACCACAAGGTCAGGATGATCATCCCAGTTGAACAAATGCCCCCTTCTAGATACCCCATTATGAAACACATAAAAGTTGCCTTTTTTTTTGTTTTTTTGGTCAAAGTGGTGATAAACTGCAGATTGTTTCTGCTGATGAAGTCTTGCAATTCCTGCTTGGAGACTCTCCATTCTGGTCAAGCTATTGGCTTCAACAAAGTTTCTGTGCTCTTTCTTGTGATGACACCAACGCCACATGAAAACCAGCAAAAGGGTTGCAACACATCCCAAGGAGGCTGCCACCACTGCAACATCCATCAGTTGGCCCATCTATATGATCTTTTCAGACCCTTTTTTTTTCTTTTTCTGCTTCCTCTTATGCATAGAATATTGATCCACCAATGAAGGGTTTGGCTTGGACTTAGGATGAGTAATGGTAAAGGAAGAAAAGGAATTTTGGAAGAGAAAATGATAAGGGGGCAATGAGGTATGGCGAGCATGGACTAAGAAGACTTGTTCAATCAAAGCATGCAATGAGAGGTGTTATGTTATGTACTTTTGTTATCAAATCAAACGGTGAAGTGTCACAAAAGGTTGATTTTTTTCCTTGGAGTATGAATTCTTTGTCAGTATCTTTTATTTAATTTTGTGGGAACCGACAAACACTTCTCATTTGTGAACAACCGCGTTTGCTGATTTATTTTGTTTTGTGTAGTTTTCAAAAGGAGAGAGAAACAGAAAAAAGAAGTAACATGAGTTGTTGTGCTTTCCATTTCATGCACTTCAGTAGTGGTGGCCAAATCCTCATCACCATATATGATTTTCCACTAATCATATCATAAACAAAGTTAATACTATATGTGATGCTTTCTAGATAATATTGTTCTTCACATCAATCTTTTGCACTTTCTGAATCAGAGCAAAGTTCCAAATGCAAACTGGGTGCTTTTGCTGAACTCTGATTCCTTGTCTAGTTGTACATTTTGGGTTCTCTCATTATCAGCATCCCAAAAAGTTATTAAAAACAATTAAGGTTGTGACAGTTCACAGGTAGCCATGGCACTTCGAAATAAAAAAAAAAAAAAAAAAAAAAAAAAAAAAAAAAAAAAAAAACTAGGGATACTGATAGAAGAACAGAAAAGGAAGAAAGAAAGAATAAAAAAATATTGTAAATAAACTAATTAAAGTCTTGTCTTAGGGAAGTAGTCTTACAATTTTTTTTATCAATTATGAATTCCAATT
>Ga0209700_105583_pt1 | contig 20948 bp, 14 predicted proteins | sample SiratroredBW_FD_187528 | JGI IMG/M metagenome (GOLD analysis project Ga0209700, IMG submission 187528) | Root nodule microbial communities of legume samples collected from California, USA - Siratro red BW (SPAdes) (version 2) | ecosystem: Host-associated > Plants > Roots > Nodule | place: USA... | reverse complement strand
TTAATATTGCAATACAGGTTTTTAACATTTAAGACAAAAAATTTCAGCAAATAAGTTTAAGAGAGTTAAAGTTAGCACAATGACATATTACTAATAAAAATAAAGTCTAACCTTTTCTCAATTGATTCAATTATATTTTGAGCATGACTAGCCATAATAAAATTATCTTATAAATTTACATACTTATTAGTTATTGGAATAAGTAAATATTTACTTTATTTTAGGTGAAAATATTGAGAAATGGATACAAAGAAAAAAATATAAAAGGTGGTACATAAAATTATGTAATTAGGGACAGAATTAGAACTAAAAGAATTTTCTTTTAACAATTATGAATTAAATAAATGGGATTACTTAATGGGTGTTTTAATCCTATAATAATTGACATTCTTAAAGTATACAAATTGGTTAAGGAATTAGTTAAGACTCTACAAAGGTAATTCCAGTTTTCTGTTACATTTTCATAACACTCTAAAAATAAAACAAAATTGAATGCATGTCTGTAGTATTTGAAATCCACAGAGATTTTAAAAATATACAAATTGATTAAGGAACTAGCTCAGACTCTACATAGGAATTCTAGTTTCCAATCATATCTTCAGACAGAAAATAATATTTCTATTATTTGGAATCTTTTATATATATATATATATATATTATTTTCTAACAATTAATTTATTGAATGTATTGATTATTATATTTATTTAATAAATTCTAAATTCTCAAATCTAAACTAAAATTTTAAATTATCTAGATAAGTAAAATGCTTGACACAATTCAACTTCTCCATCTCAAACGTAAGCAAAGACTATTCGTGAGCCAACAAAATGTTTATTATCACAAAATACATAACCTTATTTTGTATAGAAAAAAAAAGTCTTCTGTAATTTCAAGTATATATTAATATTCAACTAAATATATATATATATATATATATATATATATATATATATATACAAATAAATATATATATATATATATATATATATATATATATATATATAGTAATATTGCAATACAGGTTTTTAACATTTAAGACCAAAAAATTTAAGCAAATAAGTTTAAGAGAGTTAAAGTTAACACAATGACATATTACTTGTAAAAAGTAAAATCTAACATTTTTTGCATTGATTCAATTATAATTAAGTACTAGTCATAATAAAATTATCTTAAAAATTTACATACTTATTATACTTATTTAGCTATAGGAATAAGTAAACATTTACTTTACTTTAGGTGAAAATATTTTAAGATGGATAAAAAAAAAAAAAAAATATTAAAGATAGTACATAAAATATAATTAGGAGAGAATTGGAATGAAAAGATTTTTCTTTTAACAATTAAGAATTAAATAAATAGGATCATTTAAGAGGTGGTCCAATCCTATAAAATTTCACATTTCAAAAATATATAAATTGACTAAGGAATTAGCTTATATTGTACACGTCATTCCCATTTTCTGCCATATCTTCATAACAGTCATTCAGAACCTTTAGAGAATAAAAATAAATTGAATGAATGTGAGTATTATTTGCCATATCTTCAGAGCAGTCATTCAGAACCGTTAGAGAATAAAAATAAATTGAATGCATGTGAGTATTATTTGGAATCTTATATATATTAAATATAAAAAATAAAAGTTATCGAAAATGTTTTTTTTTAATATGAGGTATAAATTCATGTTTGACTTAATAAATTAAATATCTACTTAAAGTCAAATTTTGTTGGTCTTTTATATTTAAGTATTCTCAAACTAAGGTTTCAATCATACACCATTTTTTATTTAAGTTGTACTCATTTATTACTATTTCAGGTAAATTTTTCAAATTGAGGTAATTTTTATCTAAAATTCTTCGAATAATATATTTTTTATTTATTTATTTATAGGAGACAGGGTATTATTGTAAAGAAATCGTGACCACCTTATTGCACAATTTAATTTAAGATTAAATGAAATTGTGAAAAAAAGAACACAATGTTAGTTTTAGTTTACTAGATTAAAGAACGATTTCAATTAATGAGTTAACTAAAATAGTGAGAATAATTTACCATTTTAGAATGGTTAATATTCTCCACTCATTCCTCTTCTATTTTTTGGTGTGGTGTTATGTATTGTTACTGTGGAACTAAAATAAATACACAATAATATATACACAATAATATATACAGTTAAGTTTTATTTATAAATATGTAATGATTGCAGGATTTTAATTAATGAGTTAATTAAAATAGTGAGAAATTTCACTTTTTTTTTGTCTGGTGTGTTGCTACTGTATAACTAAAATAAATACACAATAATGTACAATTAAGTTTTATTTATAAATAAGTGATAGTTGCACGATTTCAATTAACAAGTTAATTAAAATAGTGAGAATTAATAACTTAATTAAAATAGTAAAAATACTGCACCATATTAGAGTGTTTAATATTTTCCACATGTGCAAACAAAGAGAAGAGATATAGATAGAAAATATTAACCACCCTAAAATTAAATTGTAAAGTATTCTTACTATTTTAATTAAATTAAAATCATGTCTTAAATATCCCATTTCATCTTATACACCATTTATCCCTATCCATATCCATTTGGAAATAGTTGAATGGACGTGTAATGGACGTGTAAGTAATTAACATGAGAAAAACAAGGTGAAAATAAAATAAATACACATTCACAATAACTCTCCTCATAGGTTAAAAAGTTTGACCTACAAAAGTATAGTTTTTTTTTACCACTCTTTTGTATACATGGGAAGAGAATTATTGATCCCAAAACTAAGAACTGAATATTTGTCATGTTTACAACATCTTACAAGAACACGGATTTAGCAAATATAATAATTCAATAGTGATGAATTAATTATTTATTATTATTGAATTTGTTCGTAAATTTTTCACAAAAATAATAATTCCAAACATGTCATTATACTTTGAATTTATTGGTATTTTAAAATCTGAAAGCGTATTTCTTATACATTATTGGCACTATACAATCATAGTCACGCACTAAGAAAAAAAAATCACTCGTTAACGTATAAAGCACGAACACCTTTTCAGATTTAATTTTTGAGTTTTTGGTTCACCAATAACCACCCATTCACTTTCCTATCAAATATCCTTAAGGAAAAGAGATTGGCATCTTAAGAAGAATACACATACAACCTGCATTTGCGTATGTAGTTCATATCTAGGACCCATTCAACAATGTATTGTTCTTTTATTTTAGCATAATAAATCACTACAACAAAACATAGACTCGTCACTATTTAGTCCTTGTTGCCAATTATATAATTTTTAACATTATTTGTTTCTTTGTAATTTTTTCTGGGGTTATATTTATATCTTTATTTACGTGTATTGCTTTGCTAGGTTAATACGCGTGTTGTAATTTGGTGACCGAGGAGGATAACTATGGTTTCATTCTCCCTGACACACTGCATAACTTTGGCTCATAGCATAACTGAAAGGATAGGAACCTTTTTAAACACAACTTGCATTTCAAATAAAATAAACGCTAGAAATTAGCCCAGTTCAATCAACCAATTCACAGCGATAAAAAAAAAATTATGAAAAGTAAAAATATTTTGTATGATAAAATATTAAAATTAAAACCACTATACATATTAAATTTTAGATATTAATGTAAAATAGTATGATAAAAAATACAACCCTTGCTGTGAAAGAAAGCGTTGAAAATAATAATTCCTCCAATTAACGTTCCCAAATGAAGAAGGAAGCAACTTCCGCGTTAACCAAGTCAGTTACTTATTTAAACATGTATTTTAATTACATTTAATAGTTTAACTTTTCATTTCTTTCATTAAAGTTATCTAACTTTATAAAATAAACGGTTAGGGACGTTTCGTCAGTAGATTAAACTTGTTACAATTTTCCTTGCTTTAAATATCTTTTTCGTTTAAAATACTAAAACAGATTATATTCCGTATTAAAGTCAATAATTGAAGCTCGAAAAGGACTATTTAGCAGTAAATTTTGTTCCCCGGGCTAACAAAGCCTCTACCTACAAAACTATTGTGTATAGTAAATTTTTTACCTTTTATAATTTTTATCAGAAAATATTGTTCAGTTTTCCCGCTCTAATTTTAAAAAATACATTGTATTTTTTTTCTCTAAAATAGTAACATTTTCTGAAAATAATAAAAGTAGATTAAAATAAAAGGATGGAAAAAAGATACCCTTTGTGGAGCAGAGGAGACTTTCAGTGACCTTGAAGTCCAGTTCTCACCTCACCAGAAAAAGCTCGAGAAATATAAAATGAATTAGAACAGGTTTTTCCATTTGTGTGGCTAACTAATTTTTTATTAACCCAACGAAAGCATTGTTAGTGTGGTGGGAAGAAAAAAATAATTTAAAGGGAAGAGTAGGAGAGAAGGAAGGAGCAATGAGAGGGCGGAGGGTAACAGCGTCATTTGAGGGATTCTGAAATTAACTTGACAGGCAATCTTTGTCTCATATGCATCCCAATAGAGTTACACCCAAGGCAAACACAGCACAGCGCACAGACACCACACGGCACAGCCATCCCCAAGAGAGAGAAACGCAGACATTTACATTACAATTTCAATTGCATTTAGTAGTTGCAACTACATTCTGCCACTCGCCACCGTTCTCATTCTCTCTGCGCCTCGGATCGCACTCGCACCTTCACTTTAAAACCTCCTCCATTTTCCTTCGATTATCTGATTCCCATACCTCTAGCTGCGCTTGCGTGTGTGGTGCAATCGTTAGTTAGTTAAATGCTGAATGGTGAACGGTGACGAGTGAATTGAGAGGGAAGAGAATGGGAAGTAGTAGCGCGGCATCGGCGTCGCAGAGCGACGCAACTACCAGAATGGAAGGCTGGTTGTACCTCATACGCTTCAACCGTATTGGACTTCAGTTCTCACGGAAGCGGTATTTCGTCCTTGACGGTAACCTTCTCCGCAGCTACAAATCCGTTCCTCTTTCTAATAACCAGGTGCTTCTTTATTTATTTATTTTTTTTAAAATTTATTTCGCCGATTCTTTTTTTTTTTTTTTTCTGAATTTAAGTTGCGTCGATTCGATTGCGAATGTAGAGAAGTTTCTGGATTAATTGTTTTCGTTTTGCTTGATCGAGCGTGACATGCGAAACTCTTTCTCTGGAATTTTCTTCGCAGGATCCTGTTAGAAGCGCGATTGTGGATTCCTGCATTCGAGTCATGGATAACGGGAGGGAAAGCGTTAACAGAAAAGTATTGCACTCTTTCCGTTTCTTAATGTATTTGATTATGTGCTGTAACCGATGCTGCTGGTGCATGAAGCTCATTGTGCTGATTGCAGGTGTTTTTCATTTTCACTCTCTATAACACTTCAAATCACAATGATCAGTTAAAGGTGAGGTCGCTGTTATGTTTAGGATGCCGAGTTTTTTACTGTTTGAAATTATGCCGTTGAATTGCTGAGTGCGAGTGTTGTGCAGTTAGGAGCAAGCCGTCCTGAAGAAGCGGCGAGGTGGATTCAGTCTTTTCATGAAGCATCGTTAAAGGTATGCGATCTGAAATGTTTTAAGCGTGAGGTGGAACTGTTTCGAATGAAGGATTAGGTTATTAATGTGAAGATTTTAGGGTGCGCCTGATGGAGGAGATGATGTAGGTTGTTCTAAGAGGAGATGGCAATCCTTTAGGTAGAGTGATCTAATTTTTTTTATCTGATCTATGAATAACTTATACTGAAAACAAAAAATTCAAGTTGTTTAAATTCTTAGTTGTTTTGAGTTGTTTTGTTGATGTATCTCCTGTGTGATCTTTTGGTTATTTTTACGGTACCATCCTTTCAGGCTCAGTGGGAATTCCAGTAGAAGTCACCCAAATTCTGTCGACTGGACTCTATCTTCTGCTGATGTTATTGCCCCTTCGCCGTGGACAATCTTTGGCTGCCAAAACGGTAAATGTTTATTTCCATTTCTGCTGTTTGAGTTGTCATTGTTTTGTAAAAACTGTTTTAAAATTTCACTTAAGTACTAGAGCTGGCTAAAAGTGGTATGAATGATTTTATGGTTGCATAATGAAGGTTTACGACTATTCAAGGAAGCGAAAGACAGGAGTTCTGGTGGGAAGGTTGGCGGAATTTGATTTCAGTAACTATTTTTTATATCTGGAATAGAAATATGATTTTTTAAATATGGTCCTTTCTCCAGAAATGGGATGATCACCCTGCAAGAATGGCTGTTGGTGTGGTTGATGGAACTTCAGAAGCCATTTTCCAGACTCTTTTGTCTCTTGGTCCTTCAAGATCAGAGTAAGTTCATTAGTTGCATTGTGATCTTCCAGCAGTGGCATTGTTTTATTAGCAAGACATTTCTTATTTTGTTGGTTGTCTTGGTATTTTTTTTTTCTAATTGCCTTTGTTTTTAAATAATGTTAAGTAGCATTTCATATCACAGTATCATTGGCATGTTACTTCTATTAAATTGTACTATATTGTTATTCTTAAGATTCGGTGAATTGGATGAAGAAGGAATTATAATGTTACAAGACTACAAGAGAATGAAAAGAGTATAAGAGCCAAACAAATAAAAACCAGATAAGAAGAAAAGAGTATAGTCCAAATAAAGCTTACTACGCTCCCTTGTGCCTCATCTAGGATACGCAATAATTAACCAATCGTCATAACTATATTAAAAGACTACTTTATCCCACATAGGTGAAGCAAAAATTCATCAAACTCATGACACCAGTCATAAGTACCAAATAAAATAATAGCTTAGTTGCATATTATCAGATTGCCTTCCCCACTTTACTCTCCCCCAAAACATGTGAATGACGTGAGAAAGGGCTCCAAATTCCATCAACAAGTTTATCATTTACTAAATCTTGTAACAAGATCACGTAGAATTTTTAACTGGACATTGAGCACAGATCGTATCGTTTTATGTCTAACGATCATGGCAAAAGGCCAAGGTGAATGGGGTGCTTCCATTGAAAAAAAATATTTTGTTATCTGGGCCATGTATAATCAAGTTTAAAAATTAAATGAACTGCAAATAAAAAAAAGTTTAATAGTAGATGTTAGGTTATAGCAATGCAGTAGTGAGGAGTTTAATTATGATACAATTATAAACCAACCGTGGTTTTGCTTTAGTAATTTATTTAGTATGGAAGTTGTTACTATTCTCATTAAAACACATTAATTGTTGGCATGCAGGTGGGATTTCTGTTTCTACAAGGGGAATGTGGTGGAGCACTTGGATGGTCACACAGACATTATTCACAAACAGCTATTTAGTGATTGGTTGCCTTGGTAAAGATCCAAGCCTTTAGTGGTGATCATTGTACACAGTCTGTTTAGAATAAAAGTTTCAAATTTCATACATGTTTTACAGGGGAATGAAACGAAGAGATCTCTTGTTGCGGCGTTATTGGAGGAGAGAAGATGATGGAACATATGGTAGTAGTGAATTGTGGAAGAAAATTCACACACACACACATTCTGAATGAAAGTAACTTCTTTGGTTTTCTTTGTCACAGTTATTCTTTACCATTCCGTGTTTCACAAAAAGTGCCCTCCCCAGAAAGGCTATGTGCGTGCTTGCCTTAAAAGTAATGTATGCTTAAACTGTAGAAATAGTAAATTTTTCTTCTCCATTATTCTATTTGTCTTGTACTTTACCTCCAAATAAATGATACTCTGAAACTTGAAGATGGTAATTTGAAATCATAGTGTTCTTTGCTTTTAATCATGTTTATTCTGATCTGAAATTAAAGTAGTAGTTCAACTGTCACTGATTCTTAAATCCTCCTCCTTAACTTTATCACCATTGTCATTGTTATATCCAATTTATGTGTACTAGGAGGATTTCTGAAATTGTTCTTTCGGAATTTTTAATGCTTATGAAAATTGCTAGGTAGACAGTTTAGTAGAAGTGTAGGTTAGAGTAGTTGAAGGGTGACAACTTGTATTCTTTTGTAGGTGGAGGGTATGTTATATCACCAGTGAACAAAGGAAAGCAATCAGTTGTAAAGCATATGCTTGCTATTGATTGGAAATGCTGGAGATCTTATCTTAAATCTTCATCAGCACATTCCATAACCATCCGAATGCTTGGGAGGGTTGCTGGTAGTCTTATTTTGTTCAGAAGTTTATATTATTGGACATAATTTGCCTTCTGGCGCCCACATTTATTTTACATTGCTAGTTATTAATATGTTTAATTAAAAGATTTAATATTCTAGTTTGTATTTTATTTACTACTTTCTTTTGCACTTGCAGCATTACGGGAGTTATTTAAAGCTAGACTAGGGAATTGTTCTTCTTCTGATTATTCATCTGGGGAGTTGACGACAAAGAGTGGGCTTCATGGAAAGGAAGGGGGCATCACCAATTCTGATACCGAAATTCAGGCAGATGAGAACAATCATGATAATTCAGTTGGAGAAATAGATCAAATACAATCAGAGCATGCAAGCCTTGTTACTCTAAATGATGCTGATGATGAGTTCTATGACGTTCCAGAGCCATCAGACTATGACGAGTCAGAAAATGGATGGATAGCTGAATGTAGTCACCAAAAGTCTCAGGTAAAAGATGACATTTGAAATATTTGTTTTCATTGCACAGAAATGAAGTGAACAATCTGAAGTTTTAAGGTAGTTTGTGTCTTGAAGTTAATATTTAGGTATTGCTCTTAAGATACTTCCTTTTAACGATCAATCACTGCATGGGCTTTCAAATGTCATTTATTGTTCTCAGTTTACTATATCTGTTTTCCATTAGGGATAAATTACTTTTCCCATTAGTTAATAGACACAGCTTTAGTTTCGAACCTTTTGAAAGACTTAAGTTTATGTAAATAATCAAGGTGTTATTTGCTCCATAGTGCGTAAGACTGAAGACACCTAGCTATATGTTTAAGAGTCTTTTAGAATGCCATGAATTAAACTCTCCTTCATTAAACTTTTTAAGCAATCAAACATTGGAGTGTCATGTTATATTTGATTTCATTTCTAGCCTTGCCATGCCATTCCATCCTCTTAAAAAACTCCTACACGTGCCATAGCCATCATATTAATTTACTAAGAAGTTATTCACAATAGTAGGTCTTCTAATCAAATGTGTACCTTTTTAGGTTGTTCAACTGTGCAGTTCGGTCCCTTCCCTTTTATTGTATGCTCCAATTTTGTGTGTTTCTGCCTAGATACTTGAAATTAAATATCCTCAGTTTTCTCTAAATTTTGCAATATAGAGCACAACTTAGGTCGGTCTTTAGAGGACACATTGTAGAAACTAGCAGAAAACTCCAAATCCAACAAACCATATATCCATTTTGAAACTCTAGAAATGTATAACCGAATGCTATTGAATCAGCAAAACATAATATCTACAAAGTAAAGTTATGGCCAAAAGCAAAGGTCAAATTAGCTGAAAATACAAAATTAAGCAAATATGTATACCGAACCGAATTTATTAACACTAAAAGGAAATGAGTTAAAAACTAAAAATAAAGCACATGGAAAGTGTTTTTTATGTACAATAAAATTATAAATGTATGCACAAAATATATGTCATCAAACTCCCTCCACACTTAAGCTTTTGCACTTCCAAGCAAAAGAAAACAAAGAAAAGAAAGTATGAACACTAAAAATGAAAACAAGAAAACAAACTTCCCAATGGATCCTAAAAGGAAAATGTTGTGAGCAAAAGAGAAAATGAATCATACATCCACGGTGTTAAAGAAACAAGACAATCAAAAATCTATTTCAAAAAATAAAAGTAAACAAGAATTATCCTAAAAGGAAAATGTTGTGAGAAAAAGAGAAAATGAATCATACATCCACAATCTTAAAGAAACAAGACAGCCAAAAATCTATTTCAAAAAAATAAAAGTAAATAAGAATTATCCTAAAAGGAAAATGTTGTGAGCAAAAGAGAAAATGAATCATACATCCACAATCTTAAAGAAACAAGACAGCCAAAAATCTATTTCAAAAAAATAAAAGTAAACAAGAATTATCCTAAAAGGAAAATGTTGTGAGCAAAAGAGAAAATGAATCATACATCCACAATGTTAAAGAAACAAGACAGTCAAAAATCTATTTCAAAACATAAAAGTAAACAAGAATTACAATCAAATTAATCATGGATGAAGAATGGGAAAATTCTCACAAGTATGTGTATCACTCTTTCTCTCAAGTGTTTAAGATTTTGTTTACACTCAAAGGTACATCATGAAAGTAAGCATTACCATAGGTTTGACAAGCCTCTCATTTACTCTACTTGAAACACATGCAACTAAAGATCAAAAAGACTTTCATTTAGCTTGTAATGTGGCCAAGGTAAAGGTAGGATAAAAGAAGGGATGCAAAGCTAGAAACCAAAGAAAAAGGAGAAGCAATGGAGAATGGATTAAAATATAAGTAGAAAGCTACTATCATTAAGCTAAAATCCAACATTAATTCTTTATTTCTCTTTCCTTTTTTCATCCAATTTTCTTTGCTTTTTCATCAAATGACATTTTTATTTTTATTTTTATTTTTCATGCTTTTGTTTCAATCTACTTGTGATCAACTTATAATGCATCAAAACCTCAATATTCATCAAATCAACAAAAAGTTAAGGTAATACCCCCACACTTATTTTTAACCAATTCTCAAAACAATTCCAAAGCTCCTTTAATCCCTAAGGTTGGGCATGTCATGGTTTTTCACTTTCAGGGCTTGTAATGAACTACAAAATCATCACAAAAAATTTTATTAAGGCTCAAAGGGTATATAAGTGAAACTAATGCAAGGTATGTCAATTTGGCTAAGTAGGTGAAAACCAAAGAAGGCCTAAATCATATCAATAGTGTGTGAGTAAGTTGTATAAAAAAGAGTCAAGTTCTAGAATTCCTACAAACATGAGTGAATCACACAAGAAAGAAAGTAGGCTCAAATCTCACTAAGGTATATTCTATTTGATCCACAACCTAATTATCATGCAAAACTTCTTACACTTAATGTAAGAAACAAATCTATCATGCTTGAAACTTCTAAGAATGATGGAACTAAGATTGCTCACAAGTTTTAAAAACATAGGTATCCAATGACAAGTATGCTAAACAATCCAAAACCTAAACTAGCAATGGCACTTACATATAGTTTTATATAACTTTTTCATATAGTCTAGAAAATTTCCCTCTTGTTTAAAATTTTTGGATGCTCACTGTAAGCATGTTCACCCACTGCTGGTGACATTCCGACTTCCAAGAGCTTCAATTGAAGGCAAGCTGTATTTAGGCATACTTTAATTTTGTACAGTTTTCATATAGCCCTACAATTTAGCATTTTATCCTGTCAAGCCCATTGGGTGCTCAGTGCAATCGTGTTCATCACTACCTGTGGCATTCCCAGATGGTACAAAGGTTGGGCCACATCTGGGCGTATTTCTTATCAGCATTTTTATGATGCTGGACTGCTCGACTTATATTATGCTTTTATTATTTCGTGCTGGAAATTTGGTCAAACTTCATTGCTTGACTTGGGCCTTCCTGTCCTGCTGTGGTGGAAATTTCAGGACATTCGTCATCAGAAGTTGTCAACTGCTGCTAATTTTGTAAAAAGATTGCATGATCTTGCAGGTGATTTGTATCCTCTTTGATTGCAGATTATGATTAACTGTGATTTTTTTTCGTTGATTTACAATGTCTAGAGATTCTGTTACAGTTCAGAAGAGGGGTTATGTTGACTTGCAAGAGATGGTCAGGGAAGATAGTAGTATCACATGCTCATACGGATCCACTCTTCCACAAGATCCTACTTGTACAGTACCTTGCAGCTTGGCTGAAGCAGACCCTTCTACTTTCCTGATTCGTGGAGAAAATTATCTCGATGACCGCCTGAAGGTATGATAGCTGTAACGTATTACCATTTTGTGTGAAGATTGTTCTTGGTTGTTTCCGCCTGTGCATGCAATTCTTTCTCCATTTTTTTACATCAGAGATCTTTTTATGGTCAAACACTAAATTATGTTTTCTCTTTGTATATTACATAGTTTCGATGCTTTGAGGAAAGATACTAACTGCTTTAAATGCAGTTATCCTTTTGTTATTTGGTTTAACCATACACACCATCACTAATCTCAAATGTCTGGTAATAATTGCTAGATTAAAGCGAAGGGAACCTTGATGCAAATGGTTGCTGCAGATTGGTTGAGATCTGACAAAAGGGAAGATGACCTTGGTGGCCGTCCTGGGAGCATTGTGCAGGTTGATCATTGCCTATGATTATGTTATCTTGACTTTAATTATATTATTCCTGACTTTAATTATATTCAGCCATCGTGTAGCAACTAATGATTTCTATTATAAAGAAAAATCCATTTGCTGAAGTTTTGTTAGTTGCAGAAATATGCAGCACAAGGAGGGCCTGAGTTCTTTTTCATTGTAAACATTCAGGTAATTGATAGTCTTTTTGTGCTTAGGTTGTTACATAAAATTCAGCACAGCGCTAATTATGTGTTTCTATGAACCAGGTTCCAGGTTCTACTACATATAGTCTAGCACTATACTATATGATGAATACTCCCGTGGAAGATGCTCCTTTGCTAGAGAGTTTTATTAAGGGTGATGATGCCTTCAGAAATTCAAGATTTAAACTTATACCATACATATCTAAGGTGAGTAAATGTGAGGTAAATTGCAGCCTAATAGCGCAATTACTATATTGACCCTTTTTCCCAGTTGTAGGAATGCATGAGATCGCATCTCATCAAGTGATCCAGTTAATTACATTTTCCTCTAGTTTCCTTGTTTTACCTTACCTCTTCCAATTCCTTGAACTAATTTAGATTTTCTAGTAACGTTATTTGAGAACATGTTGTTTTTCCTCCAGGGTCGACTCGATTTCACTTAATTACTGAATTCTAAGGAACTCTATTCTAGAATTTTCTATCCTCAACAACTGTGCATAGTTCGTGTTAAGAAGTCAAAATGTCTATTATTTGTCATTTGTGCCTTTGGATTGTAAGTCTTGACATTCCTGTTTCAGGGTTCATGGATAGTAAAGCAGAGTGTGGGAAAGAAGGCGTGCCTAGTTGGGCAAGCATTGGAAATCAATTATTTTCAGGGAAATAACTATTTGGAGGTAAATTTTGCATGGCAATCAGTAGAATAGCAACTTGGTAGGAAAATTAAGATTATTAGAGTAAATATATTGTGTTTGCCAGTTTGACTTTATGCGTATGCAGTACGAATATGTTTTGGTCTGCGGAAAATATATACACACGCAGGAGAATTGATCATGAGAGTTAAGAATTGAGCTCAATAGATGTGCATGAATCATAAAATAATTTAGCTGCCAACCCATCTTTCATGTAATTCTTATCTGGAAATCCTGGCATTTATTTCAGCTTGGGGTTGACATTGGATCATCTACTGTTGCAAGAGGTGTTGTGAGTCTTGTTCTTGGGTATCTCAACCATCTGGTTATTGAGATGGCTTTTTTAGTACAGGTAAAGTGATGTTTTTTTCTTTTTTATTTCCTTTTAATTAGTTGTCAGGCTAAAAAATTATCAATGACCTCTTGTGGAAGAGTCTCAGCTAAAAGCAATTGTCATTTTTTCTTATGAACGATTTTGCTATTCTATACACAAATAATTTATGCCTATCATCTTGTTTAGGGAAACACGCGTGAAGAGCTCCCTGAATTTCTTCTTGGAACTTGCCGCCTTAACCATCTGGATGCCACTAAAGCGGTTTGTCTGAAACCGTGATTTCCATGAAACTTCCTGACAATGACAAGTACGTTGTGGGGTAGAGAATTTCCAAGTTGCAAATGTAGATAATTGAAATTCTAGATTCTTGTCTCCACAAACTCACTTTCAGATGTAACTTTCGTTCAATCACTTTGGATCTTGCACCACTTTATGGTGCTGTGAGCATTGTTAGGATGCATGGTGTTGGGGGATTTTGTATAATGAAAGTTGAATTTTGTTTTCATTACACCTGATTTTATATTTCTTTTGTTCCTTTGATTTAAATACGTCATTCATTACTTTTGCCTGTGTCCAGTTTTAGTGTGTGGAATTCAGGCAATGAAATAATGGTATTTATTTCCTTGGAAAAATGGCGAGCGTTTTGAGTGAAAAAAATTCATTTACTTTTTTGTCTGTATATTTCTTTAAATAACAACGCAATTCAATCGAAAATGACACTATTTACACTGAGTATGTTATTATTTTCTTAGGAAAGATATGAGCTGAAATAGTCTGCTTTTCTTTTTATTCTAATTTTTCCCCAAGTCTCCTCTAGTAATCAAGAAACTTTTTTCTTATAAATTTTCACGCTACCCAGTAATATAAAAACTAAGAGAGTGTAGTATAAGGTGGGCGGTCTGATGTAGTGAGAAAGGAAAAGAAATAAAAAATTATGACATTTATAAAATAAAATGTCTACAACAATAATATAGCTCAATATAAAAATAATATAGTTCGCTATTTTCAGTTTTTTGGCCGTACTTTCTAAATGGTGATGGTTTGGACCAGACACCCACTTCGAAGGGAAGAAGACAGATGGATGTGTGCATATATCAGTGATAATTTTTAATTGATTAAAATGAAAGTAACAATATCTTTAATCGAACATAATTAGACTTTAGTAGCTATATTAACAGTTTCATTATTTTTAGACCATCAAACTAAATTCGGTGAAGCAATGATTTTCTAATCATAAAGCTTGGATGCAGAAGCAGTTGGATCGAATTACAATTCCAACAAGACTTCATTCGCAAACCAATTTGAAATTGAAAAGAAAAGGCAGCAAAAGAGCATTTCAGATGTCGAAATCCCTTTTTAAGTGCAGGGTGACCCGTTTGGCCTTCTCCATGTCTGAAAAATAATAGGAAGGAGACAAGTGCATGGAGGTTTTCCCCCACAGCATGTTTGGGTGTGGTGAATGCGGATACGAACATTGCAAAAGAGTTTGTTAGCAGTTGGCCCACTCTTCACTTGACATGATTCCTAACTAACTAACTAAGATTGCAATGAATTTTCTATAGAGGATTTTGCTTCTAAAGGAACAAATCTGAAGACAACCACAGACTTGCTTTTGTTTCCCAATTTCCTCGTGTTTGTGGCATCTACTCACCTCTTCTCTGTCACTGTCTTCTATTTTAATAACCTTTACCGTGTTGAATTGCAATTCCAGTACCCTCTGTCACTTGTGAGGCCCTTCTCTTAACCACTTTTGTCTCTGTCTTTCACTTCTTCTTCTAAATACAATCTTTCCATCATTCAAGGTTAAATTAGATTCCTTAGAATCATAATTAGATCAGCTAGTATATTTGCATCTCCACCTTCTTGTCTATTATTTAAGGTTGTAGTATATAGATTAAGAAAATTATTCTCTCCACCTCATGGTATTTCTCATTTAAGATAATGTATGCCTTTTCAAAGTAATATTATTTACATAATATTATGATAAAATGTCTTTAAGTAGTAAACCAACAAATGAACTTATTTTAAACTAAAATAATTAAACCTTTTTTTTTTCTAGATGGGCATATATAATATAAAATGGAGGGAGTAATTAAATCATATATATTATAATTGTTTGTATTTTTTAAATATCATCTATGCTTTTTTTTTTTTTTTTTTTTTTATTATTTTATTATATTTTTTTTTTTTTTTTTTTTTGATATTTATTATGTTATTTCCTTTTCTCTATATTTATAAATGAAAAAAAAAACAAAATAATAAATTCTTATTATTATTTTCTTAAAATCTTAATATGAATCTTTAAAAAACTAATAATTTCTTTAAAAATACTAGATAAAAAAATAGAAAAAACAAAGACAACTTGCCTCAAGCATATGGTGGACCTAGATCCTTCAGCTAATATTTTAAATTTAAGTAACATGAATAGATTACAATAATTTCAATATTTAGTATATGCCAAACAGAAAGATGTATTTAATCTGATGTAGTGAATCAAATCAAATTTTAAAATTAAAATTTTAGATACTTTATATAGGATAAATAACGTAATTAAAGGATTTTTTTTAAATGTTCTCATTTAAAACTGAAATTTCAGATTTATAATATAAAATATGCGTAGGTCTATAGGTAAGTATATACATTCATTTCATTATACAAGAGTAACTTGAGTTACTAATTAGTGTATATATATATATATATATATATATATATATAAAGATTAAACTATAATTTGCAGCCTTTTCTATTATTATTATTATTATTATTATTATTATTATTATTATTATTATTATTATTATTATTATTATTATTATTCACTTGATTTTTTCCTCAAAGTTTGGTCACCTGTGTATCAATTTCTTAAATATTACAAACACGTTCTTTGGATCTATTTTCATATCAGATTGACTGATTAATTTAAACATAAAATTTAATAAGGAAAAAGCTTAGCATGCTAGTGTGTTTCTGTAGCTGGATTCTCAAATTGTTCATTATTTTATACTTTTTTTTAATGTTCTTCTTCTTCTAATAATGATGGTAATAATAATAATAATAATTCCATTTTATGTTTTGCTATGCTTTCTAATAATTTTGCTTTGATCTACATTATTAATTAAAGGTAGATCTGAGAAGCTCGTTTCTTTATTTTCAGATCTACCAATCTTATTTTATCATCCTAGTTGTTCAACGTTTTCTTTCCCCTTATAATGAATTCTCTTACTTTCAATAAGTACCTTTATTTTTCGGTGCAACGTACGAATTTATGTTTCCGCACGTATATCTTCATCAATAAAAATATTTTATTATTAGCATTTTTAACATCTTTGCATGTTAATTGTTATTCATGAAGAATTGTATTTGCATAATTGATTTATTTTAGAAAATGTTTTGAAAACTTTGTATATAAAAATATAAACTAAAAAGACTTGGTATAAGCAACTAAATTTTAGTTTATTTGTTAAAAGTTGTACCCATTAATAAAAAATATTTTTTATATTGATTATTTTGAATATATATAGATTGTATAACCGATTTGAATAACCTATAGTAAAGTTTTTTTATATATAAAAAAAATTATATATAATATTAGCTAGTTTTTAAAACTGGTATTGTACAGTTTACGTGGATTCAAACGCTATAAAAATACTTTTTATATTAATAATGGATGTATAAAAAAAATTATTAAGAATTATGTTATTTTTATTTAAAAAAACCTCTAGAGAATAAAATTTTCTTTAAGTTTTAAGTTTCCAAATTCCCTTCATTGTTTACATTGCCCCTGTCTCCAGTTGTAGGTCTTCTGATAGAATATATATCATAATGATTTTTAAGAATTTTTATTTTAAAAGTTATGATATTTTCACGTTTTGAGTTAACATCCATTTTTTTTTTGTCAAGTTATTATAATGTCTACACTTTTCAATGAAAGTAATGTCATTCAAAATATCTATTCAAAACTATAATTAATACTGCAAGAATTACGATTACAAGTACAATATAGAAAACATAGTTATAAATTAAATTGCTTACAATATAGAAAACAAAGTTATAAATTGAGTTGCTTAAAATGAAAAGTTGGTGACAAAAAATAATGATGGATGAGTAAACAATAGAAATAGAGAAAGGCTTAGTAGAAGAGAGACTCACGAAAGAGGAAGGGCTTGCAGAAGTGTAAAAGGAGTCATAGGTTGATTTATGATTAACAGGGAAAGAGTAAAAAAGAAGAACACTGTAAAAGTGAAGAAGTAAAGAGAAGTGTTATGTTAATGTCTTAAATTAAATTATAAATCCTAAATTAATGTTGTAAGTTGACTTATGACGAACAGGGAAAAGTAAAAAAAAAAACAACATTATAAAAGTGAAGAAGTAAAGAGAAGTGTTACATTAATGGATTTTTTCTATTCTGTTGTATTTTTTTTTAATTTTTAAATTGATGTTGTAGCTTGACTTATGACTATAACAGGGAAAAGTAAAAAAGAACAAGATTGTAAAAGTGAAGAAGTAAAGAGAAGTACTACATTAATGGATTTTTTCCTATTATGGTGTAATTCTTTTTAAAATCTTCATAATAAGTAAAAAAAATTATTTCCATAATGAAAAAATGATGGTAAGTTCACGATTTCATATATGACACAATTTTAAAAGATGAACTTAAGTTGTGTCACATTAATACAGTGTAATAAAATTGAATTAAAATTTTATTACATCACTTTAAAATAATGTATCACCATAATTTCAATTAATATTTAAAATTGTGTCATAATAGCACAATTTTATTTTTAAACCAAATGTCAACTTGACATTATTTACCTACAAAACAGAAATTAAAAAAAAAATGTTCATTCTTAAAAATTTTAAAAAAACTTACATCAGAATAGAAAAAAAAGACCACATTAATGTCTTAAATTAAATTATAAATTCTAAACTGATGGTACATACTATTTGGGTTGTTACAATATAATATCTACATGTTATATTGATTGATGTAATAGGTTAATATAATATGTCAGATATTTACAAAAGTATTTTTATGTCACTTCTATCAACAATTATACTACTAGAACAAATATAATATGTTATTATTTCTCATTTTTACACCCGTGTTTATGTATAAAAAAGTTATATTCATATTTGTCAATTTCCAAGATCATTAATTAATTATTCAATTTTATATTATAAATTTAAGTTATTATGGGAAAGGTTTTTATTTTTTCTACGCTACTTCAATTTTCTATTATATTGATTATTTATTTTCTTTTCATATTATTATTATTTCTAATTTTTGTGCTAAGGTTTCATTTTATTTTTCAAATCTTAAGCTTTTCAAACTAGTTACTTTATTTTTTACATTTAAAAATAAGAAAAAAATATAAAAAAGAATGATTAAATTGTTTTAAAAACTTTGTGATAGATTTTTGCAAATATGGTCTAAAAGAGTGTAGTCAAACAATATGTCTGAAATTGTTATATGAAGTAACAAAATTTTTTATAAGCCCTTAAACTTCTTTTTATTAAGTTAGTACAACAATTATAACATGAAATAAAATAAGGTAAGGAAAGAAAAATTTACTCAAGATGTTTTTATATTGGTTTATATGATAACACAAATTATGTTCAGTTCTCAAACAACTATTTGGGTTTCATTAGCAAATTAACACTGTAAGATATAATAGTATTCTTTCGGTTCTTAACTACTCATGGCTAGCTCATATGAGTATTTGTTTAACAACAAGCACTCCTAGTTAACACAAATATTGTTTAACAAGAAGTCACTCCTGGTTAACATAGATATTCTTTAACAATAAGTCATTCCTAACTAACACAAGTATTGTTTAACAACAAGTCACCTCTAGTTAGCATGAGTATTCTTTAACAACAAGCCACTCTTGGCTAAGACAATTGTCTAGGTTGTGATCACAAGATTGCTCACTAGAAATGAGTTGCATGTTTTGACCTTTACAAGGTTAGACATTCTCTTATAATTTGCTAGATGAACAAAATAGTGTTTTTATAAAAACTATTTTAGGCTCAAAAAGATTTTGACAACATGTTTTATCACTTTTACATGTTCTAAGATATTGTTAATATGGTGTAAGTTTTTTCATATCTCGTTGGTCAAACTACATTTCCTCCAACATAAATTAAACATATGGATATATTCCTAAAGTACTATGTTAACTGAAGACTATGTGTGTATCATCTGAACATCACAGAACATCACAACGTTTATTACATCAAAACAAAACTACACAGTATTATAGAACATCACAACGTTTATTACATCAAAACAAAACTACACAATATTATATTACATGATCTGTTATGTTATTTGAGTTAACACTTACTTTTACAGATAAAGTATAACCTTAATTTATGATTTGTTATTTTTAATACTTAATCAAAATTATCGGTATTGAATTTTTCTCTACCACGTGTTTTATTTTTTTCTTTTATTAATTTAAAATTCAAACACAATTAGGTAACTTTTTGTTGTTGTCATGAATACTATTTTTTTTTTTTTTTTTTTTTTTTTTTTTTTTTTTTTTTTTTTTTTTTTTGTAAATTCTCGTGCCCATGTGTGAATATATAATCATCATAATTAAACAATGCAAAGTAAAAAAGGTAGCTAACCATTGAAAACATTTCATATAAATCATTTAAAATAATAATCAACCACATTCATTGTTTATACAAGGCATAACAAGCATCAATTAAATACTTAAAATTTAGGCAGGTTACAAATTTATAAAAGACTATATTGAGTTCAGACTCATAAATTAACATCTATCACAATTGCTTGATTTACCTATCGATCATATATTCTCTAGTATTGATTGATGCTCTTTGGGTTATGATCAAGTTTTAAACTCTTAGGACGGGGAGTTCTAAAAGGCCAGGGTGTTAACAAACACATAAACAAAATCATCATATTCGTTTTCATCCACACAATTATCCCCTTTTTTCTACTTCTTCATTATTTTGCAACTTATCTTCTTTGCAAAGCCTAATTCTTTATTCCTTTTTTATAAAGCTTAGATCTTCAAGCTAGCATTTCAGTAACGAATATAATATATTTTGAGATTTTTTTAGTAAGTTTTTCCTTTTTCTTCAATTTTTTCGATTCTTCTCTTAAAATGCATGCAAAGTTTGATAAGGAATAAGAGATGTTTTTGGTTAAAGCTTAACTTTAGGATGATTGATGGTTAGATTTTGACTTTTGAAAAGATAAAAATAATTCATACTAGATTTTTTTAGAGTGCAAAGGAAACTAACTAAGTTTAATTTGCAATTTGGTCATAATTGATAATATAATGTAAATTGAACGAAGATCATTGGATATTTATGTTATTTAGTTAATATTTGAGGGCTTGTTATTGAATTTTTAAGAGCTATATTGTTATTATATGTATTTGGATTTAAATTTGAAAATTTTGTGAGTTTAATCCGGTTGGTGTTTTTGAATTATGAGTAAAGAGTACGTTTTTTTTTTTTTTTTTTTTTTT
>Ga0209700_105582_pt1 | contig 20950 bp, 9 predicted proteins | sample SiratroredBW_FD_187528 | JGI IMG/M metagenome (GOLD analysis project Ga0209700, IMG submission 187528) | Root nodule microbial communities of legume samples collected from California, USA - Siratro red BW (SPAdes) (version 2) | ecosystem: Host-associated > Plants > Roots > Nodule | place: USA... | reverse complement strand
CTAATTTCCGGGACCATTGAATTCCACAACCATGCCATGATCATGGAGTCTTCTTCATCCCATGTTTTGAAATTGGGATCCGCTTCATCAGGAGCATTGCCAATTATATGGCTGCCCTTTCCTTTTCCTTTCAAGATGGTCCTAATGAGTTGAGACCATTTGAGATAATTTTTTCCATTTAATCTATAAGCAGAATGAACATTCTGCAATTCCCCAGAAATCTGGGATCTGTCCCCAGTTTCCGAAATAGGGTTCACGATCTCAGCCATCACAAGTTGGGATAGATTGCACAACAATGAAGGTTATACCAAAAGGTTTTAAGATTGCACAACAATGAAGGCTACGGCAGGGGCTTAGGGTTTGTAATCACAAGATGACGGCTACGATTTAGGGTTTACAGGCACGGTTAGAGACTCCCAAGGATCGGGAGCTCTGATACCATCTCAGAATTTAGAAGGAATAATATATTCTCTCATATTAAATTATGAGGTCATTGGACCTATATATACATAAGCCTGCTGGCTATTTTAGGAAATATTAGCAACTGATCCTAAGGAGACAAATCCCTATAATTGTGGGATTGTCCTTAAATACATAATCCTAATATTAATATAAAGTTACTGCTGTGATACAGAATAAAATTACATCAAGGATAAAATATAAAACTTCTTAAAATATAAAAGTAACGTGATTTTGACAATAATGTCTAGCAATAATCTAACAATAAAATATATCTAAAATATTTTATGATAAGATTAATGCTACGCATGCAACCATATATTTTTATTATACAAAACTTGACAGGTAGTTCTTAAGGCAGTAAAGACAGTTGTCAATTTTTTGAGAATTGAGTAGTAGTACTTATTTATTACATCCATATTCAGGCCATGATGATAAACTTTACCCCTTAATGGACTAGATAACCAAATTGGGAAGGCCTATTTAACTTCATGTTTTTAATGAGTTAAGATTTTCAATTTGTTTAACCTAGGTTCCGAACTGGTTCAAGGATCTTTTTCGAACTTTTTATTATTAACTCATTAACTCAAACTAGTTTAAACCAGATTAGGGATTTTTGTTTGTCAACTAGATCAAAAGTTAAACAAACCCTACCCAGTCCTATTTAGCCTGGTTGACCATAGAGGTCAGGATAATCCATTTTGACAACGCTACAAAGAACTCAACAGTATATGACTTGCCACTGACTCTAAAATAGGTGGATAACCCAATCACTTTCAAGCCACCCCCGTCCAGAAAAAAAAAAAGAAACACCTAACAAGCTCAAATCCTACATTAAAAATACAAGGTATAATTTTGCAATAAAATCTACAAGACATGCCTGAAACCCATGCACAAAGACAACAATCTTCAACACACGAGCATTAGTTGGTGGTGCAGATTTCTTGCCTATACTATCAATGTTGAGGCTAAGTGGGAAGCCATCTGAATCTATACGCCCAATATGTCTCAGTAATGAATTTTCACTTGGAAAACGCCGGGGTACATTCAACACATGTTCAACAATCACAATTGGTGTACGCAAAGGATCTCCAAATATCTGCATGTCTTGAATTGAGCGGTTGTTAATCTGCAAAATAGTGATCAATATTTCATTATATGCCACGTGTAAATATCAAACATTCAAGTTGGCAGATTACCCGCATTTGTTCAATGCTCTTTCGATGAAGTTCGGCACGTGTAGCTGCAGTCTGAAGAGGCTGTATGATTTGAGACAAAATTTATGCTTTTAAGTCTATTGCGTTAAAATTTGCTTATTTTCCCCATTTTCCTTTTTTCAAAATTTCATGATACTGAAAATATGAAGGAAGATACAAGCACTTACGTCATCAGGTAACTTCCACAAACTGGACACTCGTTTGTGTACACGCTGGGAAGTCTCATCACCCTTACTGTTTATATAATGATGAGGCATTTCTACCTTAGAATACAACATCCATATTGACCATTCTGCTTTCCGGTCCTTAGCCCATGCCTCATGTAAAAATCCTATAATCTTTGTTTTGTTATCCCTAGGAAAATGTAAATATCAGCTTATTACACGAGGTAACATAAAGTTTCATGAATCATAAAGCACATTTGGGTAAGAGCCAATGCAAAGACCATAACTTATATTTCTCAGGCAGTAAATTGGATTGGATTAATATCCTGCTATATGCCTTTCAGCGTATGCAACCTGAATGCAGATTAAATTTTCCAAGTATTCATGTAAAGTTATCTCTGAAACCAACCATAGAAGTGATCCACAATTAAAGGAAACAAAGGTTCATAATACGGTAACATTTATCAACCCCCTCAAACCGTGTTATATAGACTCATGGTAGTTGAAAGGCAATAAGAAAAAAGAAAACAGACAAAAACTAAATTTATTAATCGAAGTATAAACTATGATTAAAATAGTATCAAAGTTGTTAAAATAATGAAGTTGGAAAAAGGGAAAATAAAGGGTTACGTCAATCCTTGTTGAATTGTAATGAATCTCATCATACATGATAAGAAGCAAACCTGTGGAACTTTAAAAATGCTTTCCATAAATAGGACACTTGATCTCCCAGTGAATGAAAACAGTCCATGAGCTCATTCTGGGACAGGGAACAAAGTTTTTCAACATCCAGAAAATCTAGATCTTCATTTCCTCCCTGGACAATAGAACAAAGGAACTAAAAAGGAAGAATCTTAAAACAATATAAATAAATAAGAGGTATTATTCTGTAGTCTGTAGCGTGAAATAAAAGCGAGAACCTTAAGACCATTTTGTGGCTTGCCTTGTCCTACAACTTCATTTGCTAATGGATTCTCTTGCTTCATATTACTCACTATTGACACAAACTCTGAAAGATCTAAAGCTTCATTGACTGCTTTGCCAATTTTTTGTAGTTCTTCTAGCAATATATCACGAGCAGATAATAATGCTTTAACAAGCATGGCGTTTCTCGTATCTAGAGAAGCAACTCCACCAGAGCCCTGGTCAGCCACACAAAACATTCAGTTAATGATTGGGAAAAAAAATGTCAAAGATTAAAACAGGGTATTGTTTTAAAAAAGAATAAGAAACTGCATCATCCCTGATTACCAAAGTACAAATGCAAACATTGAAGTTACCATACTTATGTAGCTAAATAATTTTCACCTCATTTCCAGACCTGGTGCAGTGCGTTTACTAAGTATCCGAAGGTGTAAAACCTCAATTTTTATATTGACGGTTCAAACACATATGATCGTCTCTACTATCTAGTACATCATGCCTTCTATGAAAAACCTATAAGTTATTTTGATACGTACACTTATTTGAATAAAGTCTATGGGGAAAAAATCAACGAAAAGACAGTGGACTAATGACTTGCTTGAGAAAGATAGATGTGGTGGAACACAGGATAATCTCTTTTATAATTGAACTAAGGCTATCACAGGATATAACAACCTTCTTCTAAGGGAAACCCAAGTCATTAATAAGACTCTTCAATTAAATTCCATTCATCAAAGCCTTAGTCAGAGCCATCTCCTTTGCTTCAATAGTCGACAAAGCAATTGTAGGCTTCAACGTAGTTTTCGAATTGACCATTGGGTTACCAATTGTAACAGCATACCCAGTCATAGATAGTTTGCGTCCAAATCGCCACTATAATCATAATTCGAGTATATAGCAAGAGTGGATTATGTCCCACATCAGAAGTACCCTTAAGGTACCTAAAGATACGTTTTACAGGTTGCCAATGCTCCTTCCCAAGATTGTCCATATACCTACTCTCCAAACCTATTGCTTGTACTAGGTTCAATCTAGTCTAGTGCACATCATTACACACTTGAAACTTTCCGTTGTACTCACATTAGGAACACAAAACATGTATCCCATCTTTGCTTTAGATTAAGTTGTATTAGATGCAGGTAGATGAATGGAAGACGCTAGAGGACTTGAAAATGATTTGGCACGCAACATGCCAAAACTATTTAAGACCTTCTGAATGTAAACTACCTGACTCAGAAAAAAGCTTATTTTGGGCATGACCTTATCTAATTTCAAAGTCTAAAATATTTCCAACAACTCTCATGTTCGTCATTTCAAATTTGTTGCTTAACAATGACGTCAACTTATGAATCTCCAACTTGTTCTTGCAATATGAGAATGTCATCCACGTAAATTGTCCTCCACCTTCTTATGATAAATACAAGTTTCGTAAAGACTTTTGTCATACCTATGAGAGACGATAAACTCAACAAACCTTTATACCATTGCCTTGAAAGTTGTTTCAACTCATATAACAACCTCTGTAGTTTGGAGAACTTGTCTCCTCTCTTAAACTCCTCAAAACCTTATTGTTGAGACATGAAAATATCCTCCACTACCTAAAAGTGGAGGAAATCAATTTTCACATAAAAATGCTCCAACTCCATGACCCTAATGTAGATGTCACTGACCACCAAAGAGTAAATTTCATAATAATCTACACCTTCCTTTTGATTGTAGCCCTTGACTACCAAACAAACCTTATACCTGATAGAAACAACAATAGACGCTCCAAATCGTATAGTCTAAACATTGAATGCTTTAGTGTGCAAGTGTTCAACTTTCTTCTTAAAAACACATTTGCACCCAACAACTTCTTCCTTCTGATAGCTTCACCAAATCCCAAGTATCATTCTTTAGAAGGGATAACTCCTCATGCGTTGCCACAATATACCTGTCAAATTCAACATAAGTGATTACCTCTATAAGTTTCTATCTCAAAAAATTCAAGCTCCTCAACCACACTTAAGGCAAAAGATACCACATCATTATACTCATATCTCATAGGAAGTTTGCTCACCCTAGCATCCCTTCAAATTATAAAAGGCGGTTGATATTTTTAGAAGATCTCAGTTTCTGACTTTTCTGACTTTGATTGGTGCAAATGTTGATGTTGCTCATGAAAGTCTATTTTAGTATGCTTGGATGCTTCAAAATGGTTGGATGAGAGATCCTGCAATCCCCACCTTCTAGACTACTACCTCATTAGACTTACTATAACTTTTTCCAGACTCAACAAGGACAAGTCATCAAATGTCACGTCCCTACTCAGAATCACCTTTAGTTAAGATGGTAGTAAGATTCAACTATGAGTGAAGGAGAAAAAGTGAAAATGTGAGTGATATGCATCTGCGCAACTTCACTTGGTATGCTCAAGCAAATGGAACAACACAATTGGTCAGGTTTTCTTTTGAGGAAGGTGGTTGCTTAGCGAACAAGAAGGAAGGAGAAACTAACATCAATTACGTAGTTATGTGAAACAAACTGCCCGTGAAGCAGAACAATTTTTTTATTGGGCTTGGTAGAACTCATTGACCCAAGAAGAGTTGTGTGATGCAGAACACAAAAACCCTAGAATACAACACAACACGAAAACACATCTATTGTTTCCACAATTTTTTACGACGATCCCACTCTAGCATAATTGTGAAATTGTGCGATTCCATGTTTTAAATTGTGATTTTTGACTACACTGTCAGGGAACTTCTCGATCTTGATAGTATTTATCATCTTCTTGGATGTCTCCTCCAAGAAATTTCCAAGCATCATAACGAACACAGAAGGTCAACTTTGATGAGAAACTAGACTCCAAAATGGGGTACAAGCATAAGAATCAAAGCTTTGGTACCATTTTATTGGTGAACACAATATAAAGAATGCAAGAACAATATAGAACACATACGGAAGAAAGAACACAAAAAAAGATTGAGAAAAGAATTCACTTTACAATGGATGAGTCTGTTGGACAACTACATGATTTGCAATTAATAGAAAACAAATGAGAAAGATTCACTAAGAAAAATGTGATAAGTACTCTAAGAATTACAAACTTATCATATTTTAGTTTCTTACATAGACACCCTTATATACAAATGGGGTTAGCGATAGAAATAACATAATTCATCTTAAGCTTGTCGGATGACTTCAACAAGCGTATGAATAAGATTCCAAGGCATAAAATCACAATACACTTTCAGGTAGACCTAGATGAGATGGAATTAAGTACAAAACAAGAAATCCAATTCACAAAAACTATTGTACCCTAATGCTAAAAGGCTCCTCGATAAAAAGGTATGGGAGGGAGACATTGTACACTATACAACCTTATCCTTGCATATGCAAAGAAGCCTATTTTCAAATTTGAACACATAACCAATTGGTTACGAAGTCACAACTTTACTGCTATAGTCGTTCGCATAAAATATGTGAATGTGCTTGTACAAAAAAAGACAAAAAGGAACAAAAAATATCCATTTTCATAGGTAAATACATGCACATAAGAAATGTCCCCGTTTTGTCTGAGTAATTGAGTGCTGTTAAGTCATCACAATAGTATAAAATCATCATATTATACTGAATGCCAAGTCCCAAACTACTTGAAGCCAAGTGTAGATGATTAAGGGCCATTAATACTTAAAAATGGTATCAAATATATGTTGTTCGTACACTTCTCAAATTCTTTGGGATACTTCTTGCCTACATCTTTAAATTACTTTGTGAATTTTTGTATCAATACAAGTGCAATAGCACATTGATTATATAATGATAACGTTTTATTGTAAAATGAAACTAACTTAAAAAACTGAATTTAGTATAATTGAGGATGGTGTTTTTGTGTTGATATTGCATTTATTTTATATATGTTGTATATTATCCATATATGTCCTAAAAATTTTATACTTTATCATGTTCATGTGCCAATTCCATGTGTTCATATCTATGTCCATACTTCAATAATGCAAGGAAATGTTTGCAATAAATATTTTGCATGAAGTCAACTTGATCATCACTTCAATGTGATTATCAAAAAGAGACATTCAATGTTTTAAAGCATACTTTATTCAATGTGTCGCTGCTTTCATCGACTTCAGTGTTGGCAGAATCGCTGTAATGGATCAAACGAACATGTTACTCTATGGAATACAAGATGCACAAAAATAAATTGGCAACCGCAAGTGCTCTAAAATAAAATTCTAAACGGAAGGATAATGGCTAAAATGAAAGTCTAGCAGATTCAAATTGAAAATAAGAACATTTTACAAACCTGGGCAACTTTGATGCAGATGAGTGAGAGGCAACTTTAAGTATACTGGCATGTACGCTCACGTCAACAAGCACTGCATGTAAAGTGTCAAAATAGACAGGACAATACGAATGCAATCCTACAAGAGCTTTAGGAGGTATTCGGAATTCATGCATAGCAGCAGAGGAAGCATCCAGAGGAACTTCCAAGTCGACACTGTAGATGACATACTCCCATCAACAATCAACATGTCATTTTCACCTAGTAGATATCAATAAAAAAAAACACGTGTCTGTATAGCACAATAGACCAATGAAGACACTACTTTTATGACTCACCCATGCTCTGTCATGGGAGCGTATATAAGCTCAAACTTTAAAATAACAGCAGTTGTAGCTAAATCCTGCAAATATGAGTAACATAAAGGAGGTCAATTTGATAAGGATATTGAACTAGAGGAAAGGGAGCTATGTATAATGTAAGTGCTATACGACTTTGTTTCTCATAAAAGGTTGAGTAACCTTTAATGACGACTTTTATAGGCCACCTTCTCTGACAGATGTAAACTAGTTTTCGATATTTTTTGCCAATAGTCATGTAAGCTTCAGTACACATTTGAAAAATAAACACTGTAAACCTCAGTCTAACATGTAAGTCCTAGCCAATGAGTTTCATATTCATTTCCCTAAGAATAAGTTCCAATACAAAGCTACATTTCAGTAAGTGTTACAATATCTTGACTTAACCCCTCTGCTTGTACTATTAGTTAAGTAAAATAATAGGATAGTAGCATTACTAATAAGGGCCACTCACTAGCAATATGGCTAATAACCAATAATATCTTAGCATAACCCTTACACCACAACAAATTTTTTAAGGTTAAGAACCCTAATATCTTAACTAATATTATTATTGTTAATCCTTAAATGAACTAAATCATAATAAATATGTCCTGGGTCTTTTTGTGGCTCAAATGTTGCCAGCATCAATACATACATGTGTATAAACTAATTTATACACAATTGATATGCCAACCAACATTGAGTGACCTGGGAACCTCAATAATAGATACTTCGCACCCAAGATACAATCTTATTCCCACAAGGTGTCCTTTCCCTTTGTTACCCACGCAAAGAAAGGAAATATCAGTGATCATTACCACCAATTTACTACGAGGTAAGTTGAACACGACCATCATATATAAATGAACATCCTGCCTAGCATATTTTATCCGAAAAGACTGTGTTGAGAAACTGTTATCTGTGTCATCGATCCTCCATACACCATATATACTGCTAGGATCCAGATCAGGAGGAACTGCATAACCAAAAATTTTCTACCTCAGTATCACTTTTGCATATAAGGAGCTTCTCATATAGTTTTCATTTTAAGAACATTGCATTATACACTATACACACACACGAGAGAGAGAGAGAGAGAGAGAGAGAGAGAGAGAGAGAGAGAGAGAGAGAGAAGGAGGGATTAAATCACTCCAAAAGCAACTTTTCTTTTTCATCTTTTGTTTTCATTTAGTCTAACGGATAAGTTATTTGTTAAAATCATTAGATTACAAAAAATAAATGGTGAGGATGAGGAGTAACTCTTTTAAAATTACTCTTCAGATAACACGATTCCTTCTTGTATGTGTGTAAGGAGGGATCAAATTGCTCTAAGAATAAATCTAACATTCTCACTTTTCAATTTTTTTATTTTAATAAAAAGACCTTCTATGACTGTTCTTACATTAAGAGAAAATGAAATGAAAAGTAAAGATAAGGAGTAATTCTCTTATACTTACTATAGGGTAACTTGACCCTACTTCTATCTATCTATCTACATATATATATATACACACACACACACATACAAATGTAAACCCAATTTATAACATATTGAACAGTTTCTAATATTCTATGGCTTCCTGTTCCCATTTCCTTTTTAACTATTTTGGGCCTCAAGTTTCAACATTCATCATCTAATAAGTCATATCAGGGTTCACAACGAGAAATCATGTAATAAAGGCAAACAAGGTTTCATTTCCAAGCATCATTGTTGCTTTTACAGTTCAAGTTACTCCTTATGAAATATATCAACAAAAATGTTAAAAATAACTACCTGGACATAATGAACAAAAAGAGTTAATTCTGGAAATAATACAATGTTGAGGAAATTAGTGTTTTTCTCCCAAGAATATTGTCCATATAATTGATAATTGAAGAACTCATCCAAAGAAGAGTGACAACCTCAAATAATTCAAAAGTTAGCACACTCTGGTATAAAATCTTATAAAGGAAAATAATAATAATAATATTATATTATATAAGAACAGACAGCTTAATTTCAAAGTTTAGATTAAAAACAATCCTACTGTCATAAATTACGAAATCTTTCAACTTAATCCTTAAATTACAAAATTATTTGAAAATCTATCTTACATTACTTTACTGAAAAAGGATGATGTGGCATCCTCCTAATCATCCGTCTTTCTCAGATCTTCATCAATGATTTTGTTTTATTATTCACCATTTTAACTTAACAAATCTTAAAGGGGAGGGGGGAACTTCTATAGATGTGTTTTTGTGGCCTCCATGGAGAATCCTTCATGGTCTCACATGGTTTTGCTGCCCTGGTAAAGCAATTATAAAAAGGTGAAGCTCTAAAGTCCATCAAAGAAATGATTAATTGCAAATTAACACCATAATGTTAATTATTTCAAATCAGCAAAGCACCTTGTTTATTTCATGCTTTAATTGTACTTGATTCCCGTCATTTTCAATCTCTATACTGTCATATGTTTTGCTGGAATATATTTTTCTGGTAAACTGTCCAAGGGCATCAATATTAAGAATGCTGATGCTTCGGGTACATGAACGCTGAGAAATTATTTGAGCACTTAGATAGTTTTGTTGAGAGGATTGAAAACAAAATGTAGTGCAAGTGATAACAGACAATAATAATTATTTGTTAGTCGGTAAGAATTAGTCAATTTTGATTCTCTGTTAGTTTCAAAATTTTAACTGACCGTTTTAATTTGTTATTCATAGTAAGATTACTGATTTTGGTGGTAGGGTAATTTCTAAAAGCCAAGAGTAAACACTTTTTTAAACTCCTTGTGCTGCCCATTGCCTAAACTTGACACTAGATGACGTTAGGAAGATGGTTAAAGTTATAAAGGAATTCCAAGAGGCATTAGTCTTTTTGACATATTGGCCTTGAACATGATGAGAAAGTTCACAAAACAAGATGATTTAGTTAGACATGGAGTGACAAGGTTTGCTACTTTATTTCTTACTTTGCAACGGCTGCATAATCGGGGAAAAAAAATCTTAGAAGGATGTTCACATCGGATGAATAGATAGAGACTAATGTTCCTAAAGACCATTAGGTGAAGAGGGCAGCTGACACCATTCTTATACCTCCATTCTAGAATGGCATTGCTTACACTCTTAAGGTTATGGTGCCTCTTGTGCATGTGCTAAGTGTTGAGAACAGTTGATCATGAGAAAAAACCTACTACGGTTTACATTTATGAAGTGATAGATAGAGCAAAAGAGGCAATTCAAAATTCTTTCAAAGGAAATGAAGAAAGTAGAGCAAAGTATTTCAAATCCTAGGCAGAAAAGTACAGAGACAGGGAAGCATTGCTGACTTGCTTATTCTATATTTGTATGATTCTTTTTCAGTTGAGGGAGTTACCGACTTGCTTGCTGTTATATATGTATGATTCTGTGAGTTGTTGTTACATATTTAATTCACTTAATGTATGATTATATGAAGAGTTTCCATTAACTTACTAGTTAGCAGTCATAGAGGAGCAAACAAGGAAGAATTTTACACGTGACCATACAAAGTTTTGTTTTTATTTTTTGAAAGTTTCTTAGAGAGATTATTTAATTATGAATGGTGAGGATAATGCCTCATTGCCCCTCCGTTCTACTTCAAAAAGGACTAACACTGGCTGGGGGAGCATAACTTGAGATTGACCTTCCCAATTACTCAATTTCAAATTTGTAACAAGCTATTATAATTTTGCAATTGGATTAAAGATTGTATAAATTTGTTCTGTTTGCAAACAAGTCAATCTTTAACGAATCCTAATGCAATTTCCATAAATACAGATAAAACAATTATAACGAATTATGATACCAATAAACAGTGGGTTAAATAAATGGCAAATTACAATATCTAAACGTGGCTAAGCAGTATATTCGTTAAGTTACCTTCATATTGAACAACACTAGCTGGAATACCGAAAGATATATTTTCACAGTCCTCCCATCTCACGGTAATCTTAATCCGGTACCATCTATACAAAACAACACATGCATCGGTTTACGAGATTAGAAATTCAAAAGCGAAAATTAGAAAGCAGAAAATAACAAAAGTAAAAAAACTGAATGTATACACAATATACCCCTGCTTAAAAAGGTCAAGGTTGTGAAACCTATGAAGATAGACGGCAATCTCCTGCACAGTCTCCAACGAAGCCTCCGACTTGACCTTCACAGAAGGTGGCATTAAATCAGGCAAACTCTCTACCGACCAGCTTCGATGTTACACAACAACAAAACATCCTCCCCTAGTTTCTGCATCATGCATATACCCCAACAATAACCAGCTCAGACATCTTTCCCCTTTAGGTAATACTATTAATCATGATTAACAGCCATTACCAAATTCATTTGCCCCTTTCAAACCTTGACACATCTCAAGCACATCCTGATTCTTAACCCACAAAACTCATTATGGACATTAGGCGGAACAAGCAGGAGCAGGCTAGTGAAACTAAACCTGCAATGCAAATACGTTTAATGGAACAACCAGAAGTGAGATTAAAATTTTACAACTTATGATGTAATATGATCAGATTAGTATAATTTTAAATAACATTTGATTTTCTAACTTACTGTTAAAAAATTCTCTCTCGTGATTAATCTAACTCTTCCCCCAGACTCAAATTAACGATTAAGGAAAAGACAGAAAATGCGATTCCTTGTTGTCCTGGGATTTGATCGTTAATATGCAGTAAAGATTGATTAATTGATAGAGTAACAGAGAAACGAAAATTCGAGATTACGATGTGAAGCTGGAAAAATGAAAAGAAATAGCGCTAACAACTAACTGCTATGCAGAATAGTGAAATTAACGATGTATCATCTCGACGATAGCATAACAATGAACAGAAATGAAAAGGATGGAGAACGAAGATCTGAAAGTGAAAGGAAATCGTATTCTAGGGTTCGTAATTGTCTGCGGGGCTCAAATTATTAGCAAATGATATTTGGAACAAAATTGGAATGAATGTGGACTGATCCTACCTCCAATTGTTTCATTGTTCATATTGGTGGTGTGGAATTGTGACGGTTCTTAATCCTGAAAAATGAAAATGAAGCATTTGAATGTGAAATGTGAAATGCGAATCCTTGGGCACTGTCAACAACCAAAACACAGATAACCTCTTTCTATTTTTCGCAACGCTTTGGACGTTGCTTGAATCAAACTCGTGATGAAGAATCCTAATAAACGGAGTTAAATTAAAGTTATTTATTACATGTCCGTTTTTTCTTTACATACCTTTTTTAATTAAAAAAATCAGATAATATATAAATTCTGAGAAATTTAATTTTCGGAAAGTATTCACAACATTCAAAAAAATAAATTTTCATTTTTTTTTATAAAATTACTCCGATTGACATATTTAGTCTGTGGAAGGTTGTAAAATATTAGCCAAGAAATAAATTTGGCGATTCAAATAATTAAAATATATGTTTGATAAATAATTATACAATTGAAATTTACTTGAAAAATAGTACGAAATATTCAAAACTATTAAAAATAATATATATATATATATATATATATATAGTGTGTGTGTATATATATTAAATACAAAATGGTCCAAATAAAATATGAATACAAATAAATGCTTCAAATTCATATCAAATGCATCAAAACTAATATATTTAGTGGTTTTAGTAGGTTAAAACATAGTAAGCTCTTATGGTTTTATTATACTGAAAACGATATTTTTATAAGTTAAAATATAAAATTTAAATTATTTTAATTAGTTAAAAATTGTTTTAATTTATTAAAACAAACTATTTTTAATCAATTAAAAATTTGTTTTAATCTACTGAAATAAATTTAAGTATACAATTTTAGTTTAATTAATTTTAATCAATCAAATTTTCATTTAATCAATTTATTTCTTACTTTTCTATCAAATGTAAAAATATTTTAATATATCAAAAACACATTTTGTTAAAATATAATTAAAAACATAAAGAACTTAGTAAATGATCAAACTAAAATAAAAGAATAGCTTAAAACATGTTGAAACTTAAAAAGTCATTACATTCACAATATTAAAACATTATAAAAATAAAATTTTCATCACTCGATCCTTCTATCTTTAAAGGAAAGGGATTTAGAATCAACAAATACATTACTTCTATATCATAAAAACTTTCATTTTTCATCACTATTAAGGTAGTAATTTGTAGACTTATAATTTGAAGGTTTTTACATTTTTTCTATATCAAACTTCTTGGAAAAGCTTTTTCATAGTATTTTGATTCACTGACAATTTTTTTTTTTCACTTATTTCTTTATAAAAAGAGTTTTATCAAATTTCTTTTCTTTTATAATTTTGAGATAGCAAAAACTCCATAAATCTCTCATATTATTATATATGAACTTATAACTCGTACAATTTTTAAGCTTGTTTACATAATTGAAAAACTTGTGATCAATAAAACTTAGTGATTATGCTACATACATGTATTCATCTGTAAGAGTATATTTTGACATTTATTTAATAAAGTTTGAAGTCAATCATGCACATAAATGTTACATATTATCATTGAGATAATATGTAAAATCAAATAACCTAGTTACAGGATCATATGTTTTCTAAAAAAAAAAAAAAAATATTCATTATATCCCTTTTTCACCAACCTATCTTTCTTTTTAATTATAAATCCTAATTCTTCCAATTTTTTCTATACACTCATTTATTACCTATTTATTACCTATTATGTTCATGTAATCTATTTTTTGGTACAAGCTCTCAAATATCATTTTTAACAAATTGGTTTAGTTCTTCCTGCATAGAAAAAAAATTCAACATTTATTATCCAAAGCATCTTCTATTCATTTAGATACAATTTGAGAAACAAAGGCCATAATATTATAAAAATCACTTAAAAAGTCTTTAATTGATACTCTCTTTCAATTTTATCTATGATATTATTCAAAGACAAGTTTAGAGGAACTCTTCATGTTTTTTTAGACCTTTATGTTGCAAAAAATTTAGCAAACACAATTTCTGTTTTGGGTCCGTATGTTTTGATCATGTCAATACTATTTAAGATATTTTCTTCATTGGTCACCTATATTAGCAATAGATTTTCCTTCTTTTTAGGTATTAGATTCATTAAATAAAACATGTAATGTTTGTTGTCATACAATTATATTATACTTTTTTATTTTTAATTTCAAACCAGTCAGTCCATTATAAATAAGAATATGTGGGCTCTTCGTATATCCAATAAATTTAATAAAGATTTTCATTTTCAATTTCTAAGATAATTGACATAAAAAAACATATGTTGTGATTTATTAATAGAAACATCCTTAACAAAGGAATAACTTCTTTTCAGTCATTGTTACAAAAACAAATAAATAAACTTAAATATTTTTCAAGAACTAGTTCTTTGTCCCAATTGTTAGAAACATAAATTGAGTTAAAGAGAAAGGTGAACTACACAAGATTCTTGCAAAAAAGATGATTAATTTTCAGTAAGTCAAGTTGATCAAGATCCTAAAACAAGTTTTAGGAAGATTTAAGATAGAATATTAAAGGTTCTTTTAAATTATAACAAAATCAAAATATAACTAACCACATGCCAATTGAAAAGGTATGAATGAAGAGATAAATACAAAAAAAAATTATAGTACTTAGTGTAATATCCCTAATTTTAAATAACTATACTAATTATTTTATTATTATTTTAAAATAAGAACTAGAAAATCTTACTTTTTAATTCCTATTATTAAATTCTTATTTTTAAAATATTTTGTATTCTATCAACATTAAAAAACAAATAAAGTAGATTAAGAAATATTATAACTAAATAAAATGAAAAAATAACAATATATTTAGGAATAGAAAAAAAATTAAAAAAAATAATAAAATAATAATTCAAAAAATTAATTAAAAAGTTATTTAATTAAAAAATAATAATTAAATTAAAAATAACATGGATAAAAAAAAGAAAAGAAAAAATAAAAAAAAAATAAAAAGAGAAAGAGATAATGTAATCATTATTTTTATTAAAAAAAAAAGTTCCTTCAATAAATGAAGGTAATCATGATTTTAATTGAATAAAATAAATTTATGTGTATATTAAATGATGGAGAGAGAAGAAGGAGAAGAGAGGGAGAGAGAAGAGAGGAAGAGAAAAAGGAAATTTAAAATAAGTGAACTCTTTGACCTTGCATTACATTTGTAACTTAATTTATAGTCATCTAAAGGTAAGATTGAGTGAAATTAAACTCTTTTTATGTTTATTTTAATAAATTTATGTGTGTTTTATTAATCTTTTATTTATTTTAAATTATCTTGAACTATATATTATCTTATTTTTTTTCTCTGCTTCTCTATTTTTTTTATATCTAGTTATGTACTGGTCTTTTTTTATTTTATTTTCAGTCTCGCAATGGTCCTGTTTAATTTATTTAGTTTATTTTTAGTTATACATTGTTTTTGTATTTTATCTTCAGTTTCGTACGGGTTCTATTTTATTTATTTATTTATTTTATCTCCAGTTAAGCATTGGTCCAGTTTATTTTATTTGTTTTATTTTATCTTTAATTACGCATTGGTTCTGTTTATTTTATTTAAGTTATCTCCATTCTTATAATAATTATATTTATTTAAATTTATTGCTTTAATTCTTATTTTGTTCTATCTTGTAATAATTTAAATACAATTTTTATATATAAATACATATAAAGTAAAAGTATGCATTTTTGATAAATTAGGATAAAAAAAGTTACTTGTATACTATGTTATTAATTGTAATTGTTTGAATGTTGTGTATAATTTATGAATTAAGATATATATGACATAACCTGATGGTCATTATGTTATGTGATTGTTAAAAATGTCATGAGTATGTTTGTTTTGTAAACTCTTAGGTTTCAGAGTTGAGATCAAGTTAATATATGAGTGTCTGTTGTTGGAAAGTCACAGTTTGGTACACTGGGGGATGAAAGGCAGGGACCCAGTGGGGTCTAAGGAAGTATTTTAAGTATGTAAATATCTGAATAATTCAAAATAGCGTCCTAAACTAGGATATTTCACATGCTAAACTTGGTACTATCTAATACCTGCCCACATTGTCAAGGTTAGGTAGTGAGTATATATATATATCTCTTTTATTAGTAGATAGAAAATATTAGTTTGATACTACTGTTACAAATGACTCTCATTTAACATTGTCAAAATATACCATCCTTAATAAATAGCCAGAATTTATAGGAAAATAATTATGATTATACCAATTTTTTGATGAGATATACTCAACTACCTAATGATTTTCCAAACAACATCAAATGTTCAGGTTAGATCATCAAAAGTGGTATATGGATCCATATGTTAGATAAAGTGAGAATATATCTTGTTGTTTGTATTGATGGTAAGGTTTATTAAAATTAATATTTAAAACTTACATGTTTTCTCCTCTTTCATATGTGTATTGTACAAACACAGTAAGAATTGTTACAAAAGAATCTTTAGAAGATTATGAAGAATCTAGTTATAATATTTTAGAATATATAAAATAAGTAATTCTATATTTTGATATAAAATTTTTATTATTATAGACTTATATCTCATTTGTAATATATATTATGAATATTTACAAAATACGTGAAACGTCGACATATACTTTTATATTTATGAAATAATATCTAAGTTATATTTTCTCTAAAAAAATTTATTTTACAAAAAAAAATTACTCACAAATTTTAATTAAATAAAAAATATTTATATAATAGTAGGATTGTTACAAGTTGACTTTATCACAAAAATTACATCTGAGTTGCCTAATCACCCTCATTACATCCATCTACTACATTCATTTAAAAAAAATAAAAAAATACAATTCACATAACATTTTAAACTCAATAACATTTTCTACCACCATTATGAACCCATAAATGACGCCTTTGACAATCCTAAGACTAATACATCAAAGTAATCAGAAAAATAAGCAAGATTGCCCGAACAACTTGTAGCGCAAAATAAGAAAAAGAAAATTAGAGTGATTTGCTTAATCTGTGATATTGAAGTCATTCATTAGTTACAGGAACTCTAATAATGCTTATAAATGATTTTAAAACTTTTCTTTTTTCAAAATGATTGCTCCAAAATTAATTAAGATAACTCTTATGTAAAGTTTTTAGTTTTCATGGATTAAAATTTGTTACAATCTATTAAAACATAAGTTGACGATGTTCCAGATTTTTAATAATTAAAACACAATTTTAATAGATTAAAAATTTGTTTTAATTGATTAAAACAATAAGATCATTAAACTATAAAATATTTAGTTGATTTCAATTGATTAATTCATATTTTTAATTGATTGTTTAATCTATTAAAATAAAACTTAACCTTTTAAATAAGGGTAAAATACCTCCAAATAAATTATCTATTTAAGTAAAGCAAGGTAAAAAATAAATGAATTACTTACAATATATTTAAATCATAAATTACAACTCAAACTCAAGATAGGACACATTATTCACATTTTCAATACTTACATCATCTTTCATTACTTACATCATCCATCATCAATCTAATATATTGTAAACATAATGTAATTTGAAGATAAAATCTTTAAGCTTAGAAACATTAAATATCTAAACTTCAAGTTTCTATATTATATATTTATCTAAAAATATTTTTGTAAGCTATTATATTTTAATGAACTTTTTCATTTGCTTTTATACATTAGGACTCATTTAATACAAGGAACTTGAGTTGGTCTTATTTTATTATTTTTAGTTGATTTTCATATTAAGTGATTTATCACAGCAAATCACTTATACTAATTTTTTTATCATCAGTACAAAATAATAAATATCAGAATACTTGCAATGTTTGAACCTTTTTAATATTTGTCCATAACTTAAGAGTAATTTGAAACTTGTCTAACAAACCTTAAAAAAACTACAAAAATCCACAATTCCACGATCTCACACTGTCCTTAAAAAAAACTCATGTTTTGAGTGCAGCCTTTAATCTATCAGTTTTCAGCCAGCATTATGCTGAGAAATTTCGTGGAATAATGCAATTGCTTTTGTTTGGCCTTACATTTTCAAACTTCCTCTTGTTTTGCAGCATAGTATTTTGACATGTATCCTCCCTATGCTTGCAACTTACCAACAACTATAGTTCTTATATATGCTCACAATTTCTGTTAAAGTAACACAGATTTAATAAAGTTCTCCTCCACTACTTCAATTTCGAATTCATTGTTAAAATTATTCTGACTTCAAAGTTATGAAGATAACATTATTAGAATCGATCACCATATCCAACTATTACAGTTTTATTTTTAAAAGACGTATCGGAGAGTTAAAAGAAGAAAGTGTATTTAAACTAACCATGGTCTCGACTCTTAAAGAATATGGTAATATTGGATATACCAAAACAAAACAATTAAGTTGTTGAGAAACCTAATGCTATCCCTTGTTTAAAATTTTGAATACAAAATCCACATACACTTATTTTCCTAATATTGTTTAATCTTAAAACACGACAATTTTTTTTTAAATGAATGTACCATACCTTTTTGTCCTATAAATCTAATTCGATTTCAATAATTTAATATTGTTTCATAATAAATCTGGATAAATTTATCTTATGGTAAGAGAACTAAGATGAATGTTAACTAAGTAAATACCAAATTGGTCAATAAAAAAGTGATATGTCCTTAATTAAAATTTTCATATAAATATGCTTGTATATAAGATGTTCTAATTTATCTTATACCAATTACATAAACAAAAGCAACATAAGTTACTATTATTAATTTGTGATTTGTACCTTTATGGAGCAAGTTGCTTATTTTGCCACTTTCTTTGCCAAATAAAGTACATCTCAATGTCGTATATTGCCATAAACTAATAATAGTGTAATATGGAAGCTTGATATTAGTTGAGAAAATTGGGATGACCCCATGTTGTTCCAAAGAAAATAAAAATGGAGTGGTTTGGAGTTTGTCTAAGTCACTACTTTAGTTTTGGTGCATTTTTGGCATATACGTTTTCAATACACTTAAATTAGTATTCATTTATCTATATGATATCATTTGCATGTGTTGATGTCCTAAAAAAAGAACAGAAACAAAGGTTTGATAATATCTCGCAGTTTTCTTAAACCGAAGAAACAGAATAAAAAGGGCTAATGGAGACGTTTCTGCATTATAATACATAAATTGCAGAATCAGATTTCTCTGTGAGTGATTTGAGGGATTCGTTTTCATATGTCGGTCTTAGCCCAGAAAGAATTTTTGTTGTAATAAAAGTTGAAAAAATGTTCGACAAAACAAGATTAAGAAACAAGAGAAGACGAGTCCGAATATTTAAAACCTCTGAGATAATTACAGAACCAACTCTCTTGACCATCCAAAATGTTCCTTCCTTCAGGAAAAAGTTACAAATTGAAATATGCTCTCACATGTATCAATCAATTTATGTGTTTTTCATTTGCATATTGTATTTTTTTATTGAAAAATAATACTGAGATGTATTAAACTGAGATCCTAGACTGCAAACTTATTTTATAACAACTTTGATGTTTGAGAGAAAACTTTCTCTGACATACTCTTAATTTCATAATAGAAAAATATTTTTGATAAAGTTTTTATCATATACGTAATTATTTTAGTGTTAACGTGAGAATTTTGTTGGTAAAAAAATCTGTAAATATCTTTATATGCTTACGGAGAACTAAGGTATCTACAGACAAGAAAAGTGAGACATGTTCTGATGCCATGGCTTTCTGATCAGTGGCAGTCTAGATCGTGACTTAGTCAAAAAGGTTATGTTAACAGTTTGAAAATTTATATTTTGACATATTACTTAATAATTTCATATTACTAAACAATTAGTAAGAAATAAATTTTTAATAATAAAATTAGGACGATGAGTTATAAATGAAGAAAAATATTAAAATAACTTTTTTCAATTAAAAAAAGTTACAGTTAGCTACGAATCTCTTGAGTGGTATATTGTATACATGGTACATCTTCTTCACTTTATTTATTTTTCTTTTCTCTCACATATCATATTTATAATTTTTTTTAATCTTAAAAAGTGTTTATCTCATTAAATCAAGGAGACAATACAAAATGCTGTTCAAGTATAATAACTTTATTTAAAAAATACATTTATTTATTTACGATCATTACGATAGTTCTTGCTTAGAAATTGAAATGAATTTGGACATATTAAAATATATGGTGATAGAATTAAGACTCGCTTAATCTTTTATAGGTTGATTTAAAGAAGTCTCGAAGGTTAGTTTAAATTTGTTGGACGAGAATTTTAGAATATTATTCTTCATCTTTCAATTCTAAATCTATTTTAAATTATTTTTCCCAGTATTTAAGAATATTTATGAAAAAATTCTTTAAGTAGTTACGATTCTTTTATAAATATAAGGCAACTCAATCGTAAAAACACACTGGAGGAAACTCATCTTTAGTCACTATTAACTAGAATAATTTATCTTGTTTTACTTATTAAAGTATTTTTCACTTATTTTTTATTGTTAATTAATATTTTCTTTTTTTTTTGTTTTTTTTTATTTTTCCTTTTTTTCTTTTTTT
>Ga0209700_105580_pt1 | contig 20956 bp, 15 predicted proteins | sample SiratroredBW_FD_187528 | JGI IMG/M metagenome (GOLD analysis project Ga0209700, IMG submission 187528) | Root nodule microbial communities of legume samples collected from California, USA - Siratro red BW (SPAdes) (version 2) | ecosystem: Host-associated > Plants > Roots > Nodule | place: USA... | reverse complement strand
AAATGGTGTTTCCAAGATCCTTTTAGACATTCCCTTTTTTTCAGTTTTTAGTTATAAAACTATAATTTTGCTTTTAATTTACTTCCTATTTTTTAATATTTGGACAAATTCGTTTTTTTTTTTTTTGTATACATTTTAAAAGTAAAAAATTACGATAATTCTACAAGTAAGAAGAAAAAAACACAAGCAACTGCTATAAGTTTATATGTAATTTAGAATTGCTTAATATGGAGGCTGTCTTTTGACTGTTTTTAATATTCATTTTACTTTTAAAATTATTTATTTATTTCTGATTTGATTTTAAAAAACATGATAATTATATAATTTAAAATAAAGCAAAAATAAAAATATAATATTTTAATTAATTTTTTTACCCTTCTACAAATTTTATTTCAAGATAAATTAATCGTATTTTAGTTTCGATGTTTTTTTATAAAAAGGTGTAAGAAATAAACTTAATAATTATTTAAAAAATATAATGTAAGACATTGGAATTTAAAATAACACGTCAACAAGTTAGGAGCCGTTTTACCAAAAAAGTGCAACAAGCTGTTCAAAAATTAAAATTTATTTACGAAACAATATTAATAGGTAAACACTTGAGTCTGGAATTCGTTTAGGACAAACCTATAGATAAGGTCTTCAAAACCATATTACAAGCAGACAACATAAATCATATGAGCAAAAATAGATACTCCAAATTTAAAAATATGAAGCATCAACAATCGGCACTTGTTTATTCTTTAGAGAAAGATGGTGAGGGGACAAACCTTGTCTATTTAGTGAACAATTTGTTGCAATTTAATTATAGGTTTTGTTTCTTAGTAATCTTAGCTATATTACACAAGGAGTAAATAATAGATGGATTTAGTAAAAAATACATTAATGATGATTTAACAATTCTGATAAATGGATAATTCAACTTGTTCTAACATGATCTCAATTTTAATATACTATTGTGTACCTGGAGGATACAGTTGTATTGTCCATAATTATTCTATTTCATTCAAATAATACTTCCACCAGAATTTATAGAAATAGTGGATCAAATGACATCCATTATTCTAGTTTAACACGTGGTTTCGAGTTTTAATATTGGGAAAGCAACTAAATTAAATATTTTATCTAAGTAATCTTATTTTACTCAAACTAGTGAAAGATATTTTTGTTCTTTAAGAGAATGTTGGTAGTTTATAAAAAAAAAAAAAAGGTACAACAGAATACGTTAAGATAAATATAACTTTCTTCACTTCTTATCCAAATGGCGTTCACATATAATATTTTTCTGAAGCAGTGATTCTATAGGTTAGGATATTGACCGTATAACTCTTTTTCCTCCTCGTTATGACGTTGGAAGTGTAACTGTGGAAGAATATAAAGAAAATTTGATGAAAAATAATATAAAGAAAGAGTGAAAGTTAAAATAGAAGGCTCTGAAGTTTGATGATGGAGTAGTTGCTTATGGTTTGGTATAGAAAAGGCTTCAAAGTTCAAAGGGTGTTTCTACCAACTATAAAATAGGTTGTGGACCCACTTGGAGAAAACAAAGCCAGAAAATGAAGCCCAAGTTGGATATATAATGAGTGTATGACAACTAGTATGCAGTAGAAGGAGACAACAAGACAAAACCAATGTACTGGACAATGATTTATCACTGAAACACAGAGACAACAAGAATAGTTCTGATTATAAATTAAAAAAGAAAAATAAATGCTTTCATAATTATATCATTTTCATTAGTCTGATTTTGCTTTCCCCACATAATATATAAAACTGAAAATTCATCAACTTGTTTTTTTTTCATATAAAGTGATTAATAACAAGCCATTGGAATGAGTCAGGTCACAAGATTCTGCTTCATCTGAAATAAAAAGAATATCACAACTGAAACTCAAGAAATCGCATTAGGTGTGAAGAAACAAAACTCCTCTGATAATAATTTAGGATAAAGGAAAATATGTTTTAAGAACCAAGAATGAACATAAGAAAAACGAAATTAACTTGTTTGAGACAGAAAATATATATGGACTTTGATTCTCGATTTGTGTGCCCAAGTTTTGGTATGTGGTAGGGGCTGGGCAACGAAATTAATGGATAAAGAATGTTTATTTGGTGTGGTATTGAGTGTGGCTGCAGTACAATTTTACAAGCGTAGAAGGTTGGTTCCCTTGGAACAGACAGCATGAAAGAAAATATGTTGGGTGGTAATAAACAATACCATATTATTTCACTTCTTTAGGATAATTGTGATCTACTTCGTTTAAAGAATCTCATTAGTTCAGCACAGTATTATTTTGTTGTTCCAGTTCCAACCACTATGCCATACACTTCTCTTATATTATGTCTGTGTTTGTGTTTATTTTCCCTTTTCTTTAAATGGGCCACTTCGAGCACTGAGCAAAATGTCTAAATAATTTGAAACTGAGAGAAGTCATTTTAATCTGTCATCAAGTGGATAGTATATAAGAAACCTTTTTCACATAAAAAAAACATAGTTTTCACCACAAGTCCCCACTTTTTTTTATTAAAAAAATGTTGCTTTTCTCTATTAAACACCGACTAAATTAAGTGAATAAAGCAGAAGCAAACCAACAATAGACACACTAATCTGATCCCCAAATACCTCAACATAAATAAATATAAAAAAAAAGTATGATAGTACGTTTGGCAAATTTAAAATTCCCCAAGAGTTGTTTAAGCAAGAGACTATTCATCAGTAAAGTATGGCAATTAGCAAAACATAAGTCTTCTATCATTGTTGAAAATTTTGAAGCAAACATTACGGAAATATAAATATCATTGCATCAATAAAATACAATTAGTAAATAGCTCCATAAAAAAGATTGGTAAATGATATAGTAATTATATTGTTTTAATTATAAAATCAAAGTCGGTTGACCAATAATGGAAACCGGTGCACATTTTATTAGAATTTTGTTTGTTTTCACAGCTGCCAATACAAAATATTTCCAGATTTATAGGAATTGAGTTTGTGTTAAGAAAATATATTAATTAAGGTATAATCCATGATTATTGGTGGTGTCTGGAACCGGATTGACTAATCCCATTAATCTTGCTCATAATCTAATCAGCAAAAAGTTAGTTCTTCAAGTTACAAATTAGCACTAAACTACAAAGGAATCTCCTGCCATGTTTTGAAGCATCTAGTGCTTCAAAATGAAGTTTTCTTAGATAAAATTAAAAAAAAAAAAAAATGTAGTTGACACAAAATCTTCTATCCGTTGAAAATTTCAGATTTTTAAGAAAAATAACACACAAATATAATCCATAATCATGCATTTTTTTATAGACACACTAATTTAGCATTTATAAACAGTTTTGTAATAAATACAAAGTATTATTTTTTTTAGATCTGTCCTTTTACAACCTTTCCTATGAAAATATGAGAATTATAAGCAAATTATTAATAGAAAAACATATAACTCGTTAATAATTACATTATCATCAACTTGTAATCATAATCATTTATGCATAAATCATTTGACATCTTTTTTATTTTAGTACGCACAGTTTCATATGTCTCGCAATTAAAAGAGAACTTTTTTTGCTTTCTAGAAACTATAAATGCTATTCATGAACTAAATCAATGTGTATAATTGTTTTAATTATTTTATAAAACAGAACTCTGTGTGCAAATTATGAAAGGTAAACCTATAAAACACAATACCACTGGTTGGTTTCGTCTACGTACTGAGATGAGTGGATAACTTTTTCCATTTTTTAATTTTTACGGAACATTTTATTTTTTGAAAATCGTGAGAAAAAAAAGATTGGTAAATGATACAGTAATTATATTATTTTAATTTGACTCTTCATTAGGCGCCAAACCCATGGTAAAAATGACATTACAAACTGATTGGATAAGATATAGAATATATATATACATTAAAGTAGGAAACTCCATTAAATCCCTCAGAAATTGAATAAATTACTGTACAATAATGGATGAAAAATGAAAAATGAAAAATAAATTATATCCTTCTCTAATCCCCTAATTAATTTGTTTATTTTTTTCATTTTCTTTTAATTTGAGGGAGTGCATGCCAAATTCTGTGTTAGTTGTTCCTCCCACTGCATTCTCTTATGCAGGGCGATGAATTCCTCAACCGCACGATTGAATTCCTCTTCACTCAACTCTTCCACGCACCGCAATTCACTCTCAAACGGTCTCCTCAAACCCACCGTCTTCCATCTCTTCAACTCTCCCCGCGCCGCCGCCGCCACCACCATCCGCCGCTCGTAACTCTCCGACTGAACTCTCCGGTAGCGCTTCTTCTCCGACACCGAAACCGCCTCTTCCTGCGTCACCGTCGTCACTGTTGCGCACGTGGTCTCGGTAACCGCCGTGACAGTTTCCTCGAATCCTTTCTCTGCGGTACGAGGTTGTTCCTGTGGCGCGGTTACGACGAGGCGAGACTCGTCGTGGTCGACGATTTCGTTGTAGACATCAGTGCAGGCACCAACGTTGTCGTTGTTCTTGTTATTGTTTATGTTTCTGTTATTGGAGAGTGCAAAGAGGAAGAGGATAATGGCGTTTAGGAGAAGAAAAGCGTAGAAAGAATTGTGGAAGAGTGGAATTAATGTGTGGTGGAGTTGGGAGAGTGTTCGGAGGGTGATGGGGAAGGAAAAGGAGTGTGAGAAGAGCAAAATTGCGGCACCAACGTTGAACAAGTGAAAGATGTTTTCGAGGTTCAGTTTTCTTCGGAACCTTCTCATGGCATTGGCTTTGTCGTTTTGCGAGGAAGCCATTGAAAGAGGATTTGGAGTTAACAATGTTGAAGGAAACGAAAGGAGCAGGTTGCTGCGGAATTAGAATTCCGAGTCCTTTATATAGACAATAACACAGCACAGGGTGATATATAGTTCTCAACTTTTTTTCTTTCTTTCTTTATAAGTAGAAATTAACAAGAGATCCCCACTAACATGAGCACGTAAATAAAGGTTGTGTAAAAATAGAGAAAAATAATTAAATTAGATTTTATTTGGTAACTTTAACTTTGTTCTTACAATAAGTTCTTTCTGTTTTGTGTTCAACGTTTCTTTTGTCAGCTTGTGCTGAACAACTTAAAGAAATGTTCCTTACTAATAATTATTTTTGGATTTCATAAAGAGAAATAAGAATTTTCAATCATTCATAAAAAGAATCATGTTAAATAATCTAATTACATTTTAAATATATTCATTCTGTGGATAAGTACATCATATGACTCGTTGATTTTTGTCATCCAAATAATTTTACATATTATTATATTCAAAAGTAAAGTGATTTTCTCACTTTAGATAAACGAATTTTTATTTATTTATATGATAATTTTTTTTATTCTTTTAAAAATAAGTTATCGTTCTGATCAAGTGAAAACATCTTTCTAAACTATCTTTACATCTGGACGAGTAATTGAAAGAAAAATATATTTCTGAATAAAACTATACTCGGAGCATCTGATTCGAGGTTGTGCTGTGAATGAAGAAAATAGAAAGTGAATATTCTACGGAAAAATGTCAAATAATTTTGTTGCGAGATTAATGGTTGAAAAAACTAATAAATGTTATATACATAATATGGTGATAAAAATATTGAATTAATATTCTTTTTAATGAATTAGTCAATAGAAATTGAATTTAATCAATACTTTTTAATAATCATTAAATGTCTTTTGTTTAATTAATTACTTCTGGTTTTTATTATATTATAAATACTATTTTAGATATTACTTTTAGTAAGTAGTCATAATTTTTTAACAGAAGATATTTATATTATTCATAAAAAATAATGTGTTATTTAATTGAATTATGTGTTTAAAATAATTTAATTAAACTAATGATTTTTTTATTACTTTTATTGATCTTTTATTTGAAAACTAAATTAATTATAATTCAGGATGTAAACTGAAAAACACTAAAGATCTGAAACTAAAATAAATTATAGGTACTAAAATCAATTACAATCCGAAGTAATAAAAAATGTATCAAAGTCGATCCTATGATAAATATTTACTCACTGTTATTAAATTAAAATATTTAATAAATCATAATAATTAAAGCCCATCATTTTATAATTTCGTTGATGTTTCTTAGTATCACTATAAAAAACCATTAAATATTTCTAAAAAAAAACTTTGATATTTAACATACATTAGAAAGTACACATGTATTAACATGTCCAAAATACTTATACGGTGTAATCAATAAAGATAAAACTAACCGCCAATCAATTAAATAAATACTCTTCGAATTTTCTTTTGTATAAACCCATTTCTTTATTGAACGGGTAATCTCGCTATACTATGTACTTTTTGGTATAGCAATATTATTATTTAATAATATTTATTTAAAGGGAAAATAAATAGAAAGAAAAGGGATAGAAAATATGTAATACAACAAGTAATGTAAAAAATAATAATATAGTATAAATAATATTTTAAAAAATTAATCAAAATGTATTATTAATGTACAGATTTTTTTTTATTACAGTGATAATATGATTAAATTGTAACTTTCATATTAATTATTCTAAAAGTTATATGAAAATTTATTTTGTTGACCGTGTAAGAATATGAAAATCAATGTCTAGAGCAATCAAAATTAAAGTCATCCTGTTGAGGTATCCCACCTAAATAAAATAAAAAATGTCTAGTATATGACTTGATTTATTTATATGAGAGATGTGATTTTAAAATAAAAAAATTATATATAATTTTAAAATTAATTTTTTTATTTATTTTATCTATTTTTTTATATGTAAATTTTATAAACTTTCTACAATTATTATAGTCTGGCCATTCATTTTTATACAGATAAATTATATTCTAAGAAATCAATTATGAGAAAATTAAGATAGATTGATTAGAATTTAGTTAAGGTAAGTTCTTATTTTATTTATACTTGATTATGTCTTTTCTTCTTTTTATAAGTTTATACCACTTTTATACTCCGTCGATTGAAATTAACTAAAAAGTAGATACATATAACCTTATAATGACAAAGATTTGGTCGAGGATGTTGAAACTTTGTTCATTTTGTAAGTGTGCAATATATTGTAGTTGTTTTATTTTTAATACAGGTTATTTTGATATAAAGTTAATTACTTACATTTATTAATCTATGTATTGAATTAGTTTATTCCATGTGTTGATATGTGCTTTTTGTTTTAGATTGATATTGAGTTTTTCTTATATCAGAATTGGTAGATGATAAATTGAAATATAAATATGTTTCATATTAATTAAGAGTTCGATGTAGTCAAATTTAGTTTTAGTCAATTCATACTATGAATATTTGGTAGTTTTAAACATGATAGAACTTTCAAAATTTTGTTGTGTAATAGTTTTATATGAATTATAATATGTTGATTTTTTACATATTTCATTTAAGTGTTAAATTGTTACTCAAACAACACTTAAGTGATAAAAAATCATTTTTTTACAATAATTGTTACTTAAACCAAACTATAGCTTATGGGAGTTGTTAAGTCATTTTCTCTTTTCTCCTACTCTCTCTAAATTAAATCATAAATATTAAAGTTTTGAGTGATCTAAAATGATTTATGAATATAGTCACATTGAAGAGACCAAATGATGCATGAGCAAAAAGATTCAGTTGATTTTTCCTCTTATTAGTTGGTCATTTAAGGAATGAATAGACACTAAATTGAAAAAAATATTAGATAATTTTTTTCATTTGGAATTAGTATCATTAAAGCAATGTTAATTCCCTTGATTGTTATAAGTGATCCTTTAAGTGAGATAGTTTTGTATAATCAACATGGGTGTTTTGGGATAATATGATAAGGATGATGATGTATGATGTATGGTATATGTATGAATTAAATAAAATAGATATATGTGAGGATAAAAGATGTGACATATATTATATTATATATTGTATGGATATTTGTGGTTGTATCATAACATATTATCATGGTTGTATCATACCACAATATGTAAAATAATTCTATTAGAAAATTATATTTTATGATTTTATTTTATAATGAAGTATATTTAATAGAGTCTTCTTACAAAAATTAAATATGACAAATTATCTAATAAATATAGTTAATGGTTATTATAATATTGAATTGTGAGTGAAATATAATTTGTTGTAGCAATTCTTTTGATTATAAATTATATATGATTATGTTTAATTTTAAATGAAAATATGCTATAAGATATATCGCCAGATATATGATTATATAGAATCAAGTGTGAAATATATTTTAATATTGCTTTAATCATATTTATACATTATACATTGTAAATGAATAAATAAAACTAAGAACAATACCGTTTCATTTATAATTTATTTTGAGAACTTAAAAGCTTAAAATTTTATATAAAAACACTATACGTATATTTTTCATAAACATATTTATGTGCACTACGACATAAGTTTTGAAGCGTACACTTACGCCACCAATACATTTATCTCGTGATTTTTTGTGTTTCTTTATTGTGATTTCCTTCTCCCGTGCCTTGTGTACGAAGCAAATGCATTTATACCGATTAAACTGGTCAGAAATTAAAAGGAAAAAAAGTTTGTTGAGATGGAAGAAGCAAAGTCTCAACCAAATCCAATTGAAGCATGTAGAAAGAGAGTGATTAATTATTGAAGTCATGAAAAGAAGAAGCCGAAAGGCTTAAAGTGTGAAATTATCTAAATTGAAGGGCTGAGATTGGTTTGCATGAGAAAGATGAAGGGAAAGTGGGAAAGAAGAAAAAAGGAAGAAACATTGATGCATGAAATCCATGAACAATTCATTCATCAAATTAATTTCAGAAAAGAGAAAAAAGCATCACTTTCCCACGCACCACTTGCTACCCCATATTATATATATATATTCATACCAACTGATATATAAACTTTTTGGTAGGTTTTCATCTTATTAATACAGAAATACATTCGAATGTAGTCAGAGTCAACTATAAAAATTGTGAGACTTAGGGTAAAATTTATATTTAAATCTGACTCCAAACTTTTATTATTATTTTTTATTATTTATTGGAGTTTTGTAATTAAATATCCTTGAAATAACAACTTTATTTAAAATATTATTTGAAATAAACATAGTATAATAGTTTAGTTTTTAATTTTTTTAAACAATATAGTTGCACTATCAATATTACTTTCAAAAAATATATGTTTTTGAAACAAAAAAAAATATATATATATATATATATATATATATATATATATATATATATATATATATATATATATTTTGCTTTCTTTATTTCTAAGTTACAATATATATAATTAAATATAAAAAAAGTAAGATATAATTGATAAAAAAATTAATATTGTCCTAAATTTTAATAATATTAAATAAAAAAATTTCTAAAAAGATGGCCGTTGAAAAGAAACAAAGAAATAAATAGGTATTTTGAAAAGTAATGTGATATTTTAAGTTAAAGATAATTTAATTATTAAAAACACATAGTATAATATGACCTCACCATGAACACAATCTTAGGAATCAAACTCGCGTACTATCTTGGCTCAACATCAAGATACAACCAACTAAGTAATTATTTTAACGAATTATTAGCATGATTAGCAATAGTACTAATCTTAAAAAGTTCTAAACTCGTAATTAACAAGTACTATGCAGATAAAGACCCATGGAAAATAGTGTAAATAGGTAGGTATGCTAATAGTGAAACTTTACTTCAATTAATGTAATAGTGATAAAACACTGATTTGGCTGTTAGAATGATTTTGCAGGTAACCATCCCTTTCTCCATCGACTATAAAAGAAGACCAAATACAAAAGAAGAGCACATATAAAAGAGGCTGATAACGAGAAGACTCAAATTCACAAATGAAAAAATAGCTTTAGAAAGCAGTAGCCGATCTTGTAAAGGCTACAGTTTCTTAGATAATATGATGCAGTTAATAAAATGTCTTGAGAAAACCAAAAAGGAACTACAATAAGGGATGTATTCGAGATATGATATAGCTTGAGTATCATTGGTGTATAATGCACTGTTCTAACTTAGTACTCGTGGGAAAAATGTCGGGTAATTGCAAGATAACGTGACAAATTCAACTCATACATATCTGAAAATTGATATCAGAATTTTGAATGCAACTGAAAGCCTTGTATTTCAGACAATGACATTACCATTGACTTTAACACTCGGATTATGGGAAAATTTGTCAACAAGAAGGAGTGATTAGGAAATGCTTGAGGTAAAAATACAGAAGTAAATTAGGATGGCTTGTAGTATTTTGTTGGTACAAATGGCATTTTGGTAACGACTCCTTCATTTGCTTTTCCTCGAATGATAATCTTAACTTTGGTGCCTGCCTTGTGCAATCCAGATTTCACATATCCCATGGCTATGTTCTTCTGAAGGCAAGGACTGAATCCACCACTGGTTATTTCCCCAATGTTCTTCCCTCCTTCATCTTGAATCTCACTGTGGCTTCTGGGAGGTGGACCAGAAGAAATGAAACCAACACGCCTGATGGAAGGACCTTCTTCAAGCTGTTTCAGGATAACATCAGCTCCTAGAAAACCACCTTCTGCTCTTCTCCGCTTCCCTATAGCCCATGTCAGTCCTGCTTCAACTGGGGTAATGTGCTGTTCCATGTCATTCCCGTATAAGCACAATCCAGCTTCAAGTCGCAGACTATCTCTTGCACCCAATCCTGTCAATCTTACCTTCCCTTCAGATTTTTCCAGTATTGCCTTGGCAAGATCCACACCATGCTCTGAAGGAACTGAGATCTCAAATCCATCTTCTCCAGTATACCTGAAGGTCTCGATCAAGCAAGTGTTATTCATTACGCTTGGTCTAACCAATTAGATTAAGCATGGTGTCCCTGATAAACTCTACTAACAACAGAAACTTGCAAAATAAAATCAAGATTACTCAGTCACTATAAGAAAGTTAGTTTATCTTGGAAAGGAAAGTCAAGATTGCCAAAGTAATACAAGATGGAGTTGATTAGTACTCGGATGAACTTTGAAAAAGGAATTGATGATGTTGGTAAGAAAAGCATACCCGGTTCGGGTAAGAAAGCACTGTGAACCATTTATGTCCAATATACGGAACTCCCCAAAGTATAGCTTGCTCAAATCCTCTTTTGTGAGGTGTTGAAGAACGGGGGCAGCAAGAGGACCCTGCACCAGTGACAATAAGAATCCTTTATTGATGTTACAGTGAGGAACCGTCTATTCATTCAAAAGCCCCTTAATTTATTTGAATATTTTAACACGCTATACGAAGTTTTAATCTTGTGACTGGGAAAAAAAATATGCACATTAAAACAAAAGATACATATGACAGTGTACTAAATGGTTTCCTAAAGCATTGGCTTAATGTTTTATGTCTCTACATAGAAAACCTCAAGCAGCACATAACAGACAAAACAAGTTAAAAGTGTGTTTAGCAGATGTGAACGTAGAAGAGGAAGTGAAATGACCTGCAGAGCAAGTAGAGATCTCTCATCATGTATGTGCCATGAGACATCGCCTCCTTTGGCCTTGAATGCCTTCATATGCTCCTCAATATGAGCCAGATCTTTATCCCTGCAGCCAGCATTCACAACCAAATATATGTGGTCATCCGTCACCTTGGTAATTACCGAATCATCAATTGCCCCTCCCTTTTCATTTGTGAAAACAGTGAGTGACCCAGTTCCAGGGGCAAGAGCAGCAACATCGGCAATCACTAGCTTTTCAAGGAATGGGACAGCATCCTTCCCTTTGAGGCTCAGCCCACACATGTGAGAAACGTCGAAAAGGCTACCATTCTGCCTACAGTTTATGGTTGAGTCCATGATTGAGTCCTTGTATTGGATCGGCATGCTCCATCCAGCAAATGGAACCATCTTCCCACCATGAGCAACATGGAAGTCATGAAACACTGTCTTTTTCAGCTCAGCTTCAGAGGCAAAACATCGACGAGCAACACCCTTCTTATCTCCGTGAGCAAGACGACGTGTGACCAATTGCCCAAGTTGCCACAATCCCCCCCTCATTTTTCTGAGCTAAATATCTGAACAAACACTTAAAAAGTTAAGTTATTGACACACCACAGTGATACACAGATTTCAGGTTATTGTAATTGATTCATGTCATTCCTAATGTGGGAAATATGACTCTTATGACACAAGACGGTACGTCATTCTCCCTAACCAAAATTAGCCAAAATCCCAATGACATTTTGCAGAACTCAAAAATTTAAACAACATATCAGTGTAAGGTGACAAATTAAAAACCCCTGTGACAAATCAATCATATACCACAAAACAGATAATAATGATAACAACAATAATAATAAAAAAAAGTTCTTTTATCACCTTACCATGCACCCAGAATGACATAAAGACCGTATCACTACATTTTCTAGATCTAAATATGAATTTCACTAAATATACGGATCAATATGATAGTATTGTAAAGCGAAGTGGTAAAATGAAACAGAGAAAAAAGAGAAGTGAAAGTAGAGCACTGACATGACAGAGATTGGTTTGTTATGTGTATGGAATGGTTGAGGAGAATGAAGCAAAAACAGAGAAGAGAAAAGGTGTGCAGTGTGTGTATGAAAGAAGAGGGAGGCTTATCTGCTGGACTTGGACACAAATATAGGATATATATTTAAAAGAAGAAAAATGAATAAGAAAAAAGCGGGAGTTGGTGGCTGTGAGAGTGAGAGAGAGGTGAGGGCTTCCTCTTCTCAAATCGACATGCTCTGTCGATAATACCACATCGTTAGTGAGTGGTCGAAACACTCACTCCTTCCCCATCTCTTTTCACCAATACCTTCAACTATTCTAACTTTAAAACAATATTCATACAAATATCTTATCTTCAAAATAATTCAAATACGTTCTCACTATGATATCATATATCCTATTTTGCTTTTAATATCAACCACCTCTAATTGAATATCACAAATATTCAAATTTTAAATATGCTCCTAACACATTTCTGATATATTCTTATATTATTAACTAATATCAACTTAATGGTTTAGCACATTATTTTGTAATAAAAAAATATTTTCAAAATCTTGTTATCCTCCTAACTTTTATTGCTGATCACAAACTGGGTAATTATGGTGATAACAATTTTGCAATTAAAAGGAAAGCTATGAAGTTGGTGAGATGGTCTGATCATGGAATAGAAGTGAAACAAAACCTGAGGGAAGTGACTTGAGAAGGATTTTATAACAAGAGTTTGAAGGAAGCAATTAGGTGGTTGGTGGCTCTGGACTCGGTAATAAATATTGTTAAAGACTAAAAAGTGGAATTGTGATGCATATTCTTATTTGAGTGAAAACTTGTTATTTGCAAAGTTTGTCTCCTTAGATTAGACTGTAAAAAACTGTATACCGCATGATTTAAAAAAAAAAAATCTTAATTTGACATATTTTAGCACCGATCAGCTGACCAAGAAAATAATACATAAGCAAATGACTGAAATTAGCAATCTTTGATGATGGGAAAAGTATGAGACAACATTTTTGGAATCGATACTAGATTTATTGAAACCTTGTGGATATTGGGAGCTGAAACGAAAACTAGAATAACAGTTTGGAAACAAACAGTACACGGAACGTAGGTATTGTCTGTTGCGCTGAGATTTATGATATTAAGAGTTGAAAGCGATTGTTGGTAGCCAGAAACCATTCATCATATTCGTGGTTCCGCTGAAGCCCCGTTTCACAGATACTTTTCTAAATTCTCTCTTCTTATTTTCTATTTCTATTTGGTGTATCAGCCAAGTCTATGCTTACCCTTCACCAGGTATTACTCGCCTTCTCCAACCCCCTTTTCCTTATTTTCTTCCTCTTGTCTTTATTTTTCTTAAACCGACTTTTTTCATTTGTTGGTTGTTTTGAAGGGATCAATATAATGGTTCAAACATGCTAACGGTGTATGCTCATAGAGCTATTCTAAAGTGCCATTTATACCAAGATTCAGCTTCTGCTCAACAGACATACCCATGCAAGATCAATAACAATGTTAATTTGGTGAATTGCAATCCTAAACCTTTTGGCAGTCCTTCTAGTAATATATTATTTCATAGTTCCTCCTTCTCTGGGAAATGTGATAAGCTGCAAAAGAGCCTTCATCTATTCCATCATGTTGCCACTCATAAATGGCTCGTAAGCATGCTTGCTGGACCATTGACTTGTGTAGTTTTGTTGATTTATCAATTATCACTGCTCTTGCTGATTGATATATTTTTTCTGGCATCATGTGAAGTGTGGCTTACAGGATTCCGTTTCATCTGATGATGAATATCGTTCTTCACGCAATATAGCCATCAGCTTGTTCAGGCGATACAGGAACTTCATTGATCGTGGTGGAGCCGACAATCTAAAAGTATTTCCATTGACATGCCTCCTTTGCACCCTTTATTGGTTCTTTCAATTCTTTATATTCTAATTACCTTTTTAAGTTGTGTGTTTTCACTGTCAGGAGTTCATCACTGCCGGGGTAAATGCATATGCGCTCGGATGCACTGATGAAGGATTGAGGAAAGAACTTGTGGATATGAAGAACTCTGGGGTTGAAATTGATGTAATGCAAAGTTATGGTGGAAGCACAAGCTTGAAATCTAAGATCATCTCAGAAGAGGTCAGTTATAACCAGCTAATCCTTAGTCATCAATCATGATTATCACGAGAATTTCTTTTGAGGATTAGCCTTTTGAGTTTTTTTTTCTTTGGAGGATTAGCTTTTTAGTTTTTTTCTTTTGAGGATTAGCCTTTGGTAGCGCTGTTTCTGTGTAGAAGGAGCTTATTTTCTCGTTATGCCTAGCAGATTCATAGAGACAGGTCTGTCTGTATATAATCAAACAGGCTAAGTCTCTTTGAAAGAAGCAACGGTAACAGAAATTATAGAACTGATAGTCTCTTAATTCAACAACCTAATTGGCATCACTTGCATGACCTAATATTGGTAACTTGATTTTGTTGATAGTGAATTCTGCAGATCTCGGTTGTCTTGCTCTTAATGCCATGTATCATGCAGGTTGATGAATGCATTTTCTGGTTAAGCATTATATTCCTCACCATCTTGTGCACACCCCAACCAACCATTGTTAGATGGTCATCCACACCTCCGGTGTCAGATGAAGTGAGACTGCAGTGGAAAGGCTTTTGTGCTCTTATAGCAAATGCATATTTTATGAAGGGAATGGCTTGGTGAGATACCATCCTTTTCCTATTTTTTAGTTTTCCTTACTTTTCATATATGCTTCTGGTAGACTAGTAGAATGTTGATCTTTCCCCATTAAAGAATATCATCTACCACAACTGTAGGTGAAGTTTGTTCTCCTACCTGACTGTAGTGCATAGTTAAAGTTTGCAAGTAACAAAAGGCTATTGGAAATTCACAGTATTGCTTAACTATGTTTTTATTGAAGGCTTCCCGTGAAGACTCTTCAATTAGAACAGACAGCTGTGATGGGTCAAGCTGAGAAACCGTCAGTTGTTGCTAGCCGAATGCGATTAGTCTTTAGCACACTTGAGGTTAGCAGTTTACATATTGTTACGATCAATGTTTGCAAATGATTACCATGCGGACCATTATATATTTTAGTGTTTTCCATGTTTAAGGATCAATATGTGGTCAACTTAACGTGGAATATGGATCTCACATTGATTCCTTTCCTGAATTTTTAGCTTGTTAACAATAGTAATTAGAAAAGACAGAGGATCGCATGCATGCGATTAAGATTACTTTTCATTAGTGTCTCACTAGTCATGCTCATCTCAATGCATTGCTTATCAAAATAGAAATAAAGTTTGATGTAGTTATTTGACTGTTGTAGGTAGTGAGTCCGCAGTGGCCAAAAGCATAGAACACGACATCAAGATAAATCTTCCTCTCAACAATTAATCGTTGTAATCCATGTTTGCTGACAAATGGAGCAGCATTTTGCCAGAGGATGTTAAAAGGGAAAGCAAATAAAAAAACTGGATAACAATGTGGTCTAAGTACGTTCACGGCGCCCATATATATTTCTATTTTGTAAGCTATTTAAGCGATACGTATATCATTAACATATAAATATAATAATGCCTTTCTAGTGCTTTAAAAATATAATTGGGGGAACTTACTATCAATTGGTCCAAACAATCCAGAGATTGTTGTTCAGTTTCCCTTTAAACGTTGATTTTACATATCACTTCTCAACCAGTAACTTGGGATGCTTACACACGATAACATCACACAATCGTATTTGATTTTAAAAGCACCGGTTCCATTTGTGTGTGTCTCTGTTCAATACATTTAACATCTTTCTCGTCAGAATGAAAAAAACACCAGAAAGGTATATTATAATCAGTGTAAAGAACACCAAGAAAACAAAAGTTTTGGGAGAATGCACTGATTTTTTAACTCAGAAGGACAACTGTGGTTTATAAGCCTTTACATACAGAAAACTGAAAGATACACGTTCTGCCAAGTTTTACAACCTCTACCAAGGTGGGAAACAGCTACCAAAATAAATCCTAGAAGAAAATCCCAAGACTTCACCAGTTAATATCTAGCTTCCGGGAAGAAAGAACGAAGGAAGCTGTATTTCTCACCTTCTCGAGAAGGGAAAACAAATTTGCGTCTAGACTAGCCAAAGGAACAAAATTCTGATGAAAAATAAAGTGGTCAAAATTGAACTCTGACAGCCTTGGTCGTAAGTTAGAAATTATCACATATCTGGAGAAGCGAAAAATTCACTAGCATCTTTCAGTACTCTCCTTGCACGCCAATAAATAGCAGTAGCCTTTTCTGATGTCCCCATCTGCACAATCAACCCCAAAAAATAAAGTCATGGATGCATCACTTTGATTGAATGACAAACCATCCGCTATACATAGGTACAAGCCAGATATGGCAAAGGATTTAAAAACAAGTAAAAGAGCAATTAAAGCAGTTTCCCCAGTAGTAGTAATACCAAAAGGTGGAAAAAATATTTTACCTTGGTCTCCATGCGATAATAATCTTGCCATAAGCTGACATTTTGGTCATAAGTTGCTAGTGCAGATTCATACAACTTCCTGGCACTTATGAGACCATCTTTATCTCCTATTGATGCAAGGTTTGTTTCCAAGTCAATGCAATGTCTATGTAAAGCAAGGCCAGGATGCGGTAAAGCTAGAAATCTGCAATGAGAACCAGTTGAAGAATTTATAAATTTAAGACATAAAAACTGTGGGAGTATGTTTTGGTAACCAGTACCCTGAGGTAATTCCACTGCACATACCGTTTATACATATCTCTGGCCTGCTGAATTCCATCTTTTTGAAGTACAAAACTTACAATGGCAGAAGAAAGGGAAAACCCATTTTCACTGCCACCATCTCTGACCAAAGTAACAACAGAAATCTCCACCAGTTTATCAAAATATTGTCTTTGATTTGCATAGAATTGAAGGGCCTGTATTGAGTGAAGGTTAGAAAGATGAAGTATATGAAGAACTTTGCAGTTTTAATATTACACAAAATAGTTCAAGTGACGGACAAATCGATTCACAAGCTGAACTGAATAAATAAAAATGCATGAACATTTAATAAAAGAGAAACGTAAATAGAAATCTTTTCAGCACTAAGGAGATGCATTCCATTACCAATTTCACTATCAAGTTCAACCAGCATACACTTCTTTACAAGACGAGAAATAAGTTAAAAGCCAACAGCTATTGTTGCAGCGTCGTGAATCATTATGTAAGTCTTTTAACAATAACCAATTAACATTGAGTCTTCTCTAGGAAAAATCGTATGGACACCATATTGAAAAAAGAAAACCAGATAATTCTAACCAGGACACGGGTCAAAAATTCAAATGATCAAGGAACAAATAAATATTCTATAATTTAAACCTGGAGGCAACAGAAATTTGTATCCAAAAATGATTTGATTGGAACAGATTTTGTACAAGATATGATTGACCTAGAAAAGCAAAAATAAGATATTGGTAGTGACAGCATACCTTTAACCACAAGTTCTCTGATTTTGAAACAGAAACTTTCATCAAAATTTGTTGAAGGAGTTCAAAAAGGGCTTGCAAATCAGCATCATTAGGTGTAGGAGAACTTCTTGTGATGTATCTAATTTCTATAGTAATCCTCAACACCCATAACTCTACCGATTCTGTAAGCTTTCCACTGCAAAGCTTTGCTGCCAGTTTCCGAGCCTCTTCCAGTTGTCCCAATTGCAAATGTAAGAACACATGCTCGCAAGCAAGATCTTCAGTAATACATCCCATGCTTTCAGCTCTTTCGTATACTGACAGCAGATGTGATATATATTTTACAGCCTGATCTGATGGCCCAATTATATTGGTTTCGCCTTCTTTAGGAGCTACAATAGCCGTTAGAAAATTTGCATACAAACTAAACATAGTTCCTGATGGATTATTTTTCAAAGCCTCCTCGTAAACCTACAAAACAGATAAGGGCCAGGCCCAAGGTTCACTACACCAACAGGCACAAAGAAAAGAATCATAGAAAAATCCAACATTACCACGATCTAACAAGCATTATTCCTAGAGCTCGGATACAGTTAGATTATTTAAATGGAATTTTCATAATAACCTTCTTCATCAAATATACCTACTTTTCCTAGTTCCATGCTAAAGCAGTCATAAATCTCAGTCACCAAAATAGCCTTTAGTGACATACCAAGCTCCCTATGGTTTCATAAGTTCTCAAAGATTCATACCTGAACAGCCTTTTCCAGCCGAGGAATTATGACCTCTTCACTTATCCCCTGACCATTTTCAAGATCACATTCACGCCTTGCAAGCCAGTCCCAAAATTCCGGTTGTGATGAAAAATCCCTCTTCGTGTCATTCAATATATCCTGACACATATCCTCGTAATCTGACAAATTTGTACCCTCCAATATTTCCAAAAATCGCTTCCTGAGACTGAGACTTGAAGGAACAGCTTCAACCGCTCCGCCGTATACAGTCTTAAAAATATTCATACCATGTTCTGCAAAGAATTCCTGCTTCTTTTCAGATTGATCACTTCCAACATTTGCTCCATCATTATCATCACCCTCCACTTTTTCATCTAGTGACATGAACAACTCTTTGTTTTCATCCCTCCATTGTTTTTCATCAGCACTCCTAGGATCACGGGTGAGGGTTCCCTCATCCTCACCCAAAGCAACCTTCCGTGCCTTCAACTTATTAAGGTAAGTAAGTTCCATCCGAAGATACTCCACCCAAAGATCTTCCGAAGTTGGACAAACTCTGAGACCCTCCTGCATCAAAACACGAGCAGCCGCAACATTCAAGTTATGATCAAATTCCCAAGCCGCAGCATAAATCCAAACTCCCGGAACCTTTGGATGAAACCTAATAACTTTAGCCAATGCCTGCAAATTATTCAAAACAACAATGTTCACATACAAACATACATACGTACTAAATATAATTAATTTTCTCAATTTTTCTTAAATTGTTTCTTCTAAATTTATTTATTTTTTTCAAAAATGTCCCCCGTCCCATTATTTTAAATGAAAAAACGAAAAAAAAAACAACTAAAATCCCATCAGGCAAAATAATTCTGAGAATAATAGAGTAATATAGTACCGTCTTCATCCTGCCATTTTTTCTGATCCTGCAAAACTCCAGATAGCGAAACCAGAGATCAATGTCGCCCTTGTAGCGCTTCAAAGCGAGCTCGTAAATCTCCATAATCCTAATCACGCCTGCGAAATCAGACTTGGACTTCTTCAGCTTCTTGTTGCCTTGCTTCATCAATTCCCTCGCCACCGACTTCTTGCGGAGCCTGCGGAGCGCGTCGAGCTGAGTCTCGTACTCGACGTAGGCCAGGAAATCCTGCTTCAGAGGACACGGACGCTTCAGCCGGTATTCGAATTTTCGCCGCTGCTTCACAATCTCGGCGATCTCGCGGCGGTTGAAGAGACCGCGCTGCTCGAGGTCGTCAAGCTCGTCCACCATGCGCTCCAACCGGTACTGCACCACGTCCGCCATGTTGCTCGGTTACGGACACCGTGAAACAGAGGAGGAGCACCGTAGAAACGTTTCGAACCTAAACCTATCTAGCTGTCAGTGGAGGTTGAAGGAGGGTTTTGCTCATGTTGGAACTCTTATTAAAACCGGCCCAACCATTCTTCGGCCCAATCTAACCTGCACCATTTACTTTTCAAAATATCAAAAAAAAAACCTTTTGCATTTTTAGTTTGAAACCCACGTGAGCGTTTTTGGTTTTTTACAGTTCCACTGCTCTCTGTTCATATATATATATATCAGGTTTCTTTGATTTTCTTAACCTCTCTTACTTTTTATTTTTATTATTTATTTATTTATCTTTATAATTATTCATTTATTTATCTTTCTTTGATCTTTAGTAATATAGTAATTATGCATTTTTAATATAAAGGGGGTTTTATAATATTAACCAGTCAAATTAATTGTTAAAGTAACTTTTGAAATTATTATAATTATAAAAATTAACTAGTAAAATCCTGATACTGTTCAAAACATTTTTATTTAATTTCCTTTATTTCTATTCAAATCAATCCCATTTTTATTATTTTTTAGAATTTTTTTTATTTCTATGAATTTAGAATATAAAAACTAAAAAAATCTAAAATAATAATATAAGAATTAAAAAATATTAAAAGATGTTAACGACAATGTTTAACTTTCAAAATCAAAAGACTAGTACACGTGAATTTTAAAATAAAAATGCTAAGAACATTTTTGGTATTTTGAAAAAAATTATATAGTTCAGGTTGAAATTTTGTACAGGAAGTAAGTGTCAAAACAAAAGGGGAAGAAAAAAGAAAAGCCCACCCACCTTACTACACATTGAGAAGCAAAAAGATATATTTGTGTAATATTCTAAGTGCAAAATCAAATACAAAATATATATATATATATATATATATATATATATATATATATATATATATATATATATATATATATGTGTGTGTGTTTTTTT
>Ga0209700_105579_pt1 | contig 20963 bp, 6 predicted proteins | sample SiratroredBW_FD_187528 | JGI IMG/M metagenome (GOLD analysis project Ga0209700, IMG submission 187528) | Root nodule microbial communities of legume samples collected from California, USA - Siratro red BW (SPAdes) (version 2) | ecosystem: Host-associated > Plants > Roots > Nodule | place: USA... | reverse complement strand
ATTTTTAAAAGTAAAAAAAAAAAAAAAGAAAATCATGTTCTCTTCCCCTTTATAAAATTACCATATCTTAAATTTCATTTCATTTCATTAATCTAACATATTTGTTTTTTTTTAAAAAAAATTTGTTATTCTTTTAAAGTAGGTCAAATGACATAGAGCCAAATTGAACCTAAAATTCTAACCCCTTTAGAATATTTTGAATATGGATGAGATCAGACTGTGGTACAGTGATTACTTGGTTCATTGGATTGGACCTATCAGATTAGATAGTTTATTTTAACCTCTCTAAATTATTTGTCAAGATTAACTCAGTTCAAAAATCTGAAAATCATAATCTTTTTCTCATTCATTATTGTTCATAAAACTCTTCACTACATGGTCCATGCATGTACCTCTTGAGAGTATCATATTTCCCATTAACTCTAGCAAAAGTGCCATTTTGATCCTGATGGAAAAGCATCCAAGCTGTACTGGCTCAGAGCACATCCTTACAATGTATGTGTATAGTGATGAGTATTTTGATTGCATGCAGGAAGGATGCAAACTACAAAAGAACTGTCATTGCATGTTTCATACAGGCAGTTTACCTGCTTGAACTTGACAGACAGGAGAACCGAACACAGGAAAATGCTCTTGCTCCAAATTGGTGGATTCCCTTCAAGTACAAGCTCACACAAACCTTGATTGATGAAAGAGATGGCTCCATTTTTGGAGCAATACTTGAATGGGACAGAGCTGCAGCAATGGCTGACTTAGTACTAATCAGACCAAGTGGTGCCCCCAAAGCTGTTTTAGCTCTAAGAGGAACACTGCTCAAGAGCCCTACAATGCGAAGAGACATTCAAGATGACCTTAGATTTCTCGCCTGGGAAAGCCTGAAGGGCTCTGTGAGGTTTAAGGTAGCTTTGGAGGTGCTGAAATCAGTCTCAGACACATATGGAAGCAGCAATGTTTGCATTGCAGGGCATTCATTGGGAGCTGGTTTTGCTCTTCAAGTGGGAAAAGCATTGGCAAAGGAGGGCATTTATGTGGAGACACATTTGTTCAATCCACCTTCTGTTTCACTAGCCATGAGTCTGAGGAACATTGGAGAGAAGGCTGAGTTGGTTTGGAAGAGACTCAAGGCCATGCTTCCTTCTTCAAGCAGTGAAGAAGCTCAAGGTGTTAGCAGTGATGGAGACAAGAGTCTTAAGAGTTGGATACCACGGTTATCTAGCTTCAAGAATGGTGGATTTGGGGTGGGAAAATGGGTGCCTCATTTGTATGTAAACAACAGTGACTATATATGTTGCTCTTATACAGAACCTGAGTGCTCAGAGGAGAAGAATGATGCTGAGAAGGAGAATGTTGGTCCAACAAATGGACAGGTTGCAGCAAAGTTGTTTGTGGTGACCAAGGAAAAGCAGAAGTTTCATGAAGCTCATGCATTGGAGCAATGGTGGTCTAGTGATGCAAAACTTCAACAGGCTAATAGCAAACTCATAAGCAGACAGCTTAAGTCTTTGTATACAAGTGGTGTTTCTTCGCAGGTAATGCAGGGAAAACTACCTAGGTAACAATACTCAGGTAACAATGGTTTGTGAAATAAGTTGGAAAAAGGTAGCTTTGGTTTGTGAAATGAAGTTCTAAGTCTTAATTATACTTTTTGGTTCCTTGTATTTTTCCTTAAAACAAATTGTATCATTGTTTTACCTTACAGTGAAGCCATTCTTTGATGATTTGATTGTTGATACAATAATCTGAAGCTTAAGCTAAGCTTCAAGTTTATATGAATCACCAATTTTCTTTTTAATCGAAGATTCATACTTATTCGGTCCAATTTAATGACAATATATATATATATATATATGTGTGTGTGTCATTCCATCATTCCTGACTTTGCATCCATCAGCTTTAAAAAATTTAAAGATAACCTTTTAGGTGATATTCCTTGAAAATAAGTTTTAGAAAATGTTTATCTGAAATATATTCTGAAAATTAATTTTTAAAATATAAATTTTATGTCCTGAAATATATTTTTCAGAATCTATTTTTTTTATTTTTAAAAAATATTACATTCCAAAAATTGTTTTTCAATATTTTCGAAAACTATTTTTTTGAAAGCTAACGGAAAGGATATTTTAATCATTCTGTGTCCGTGATGGGACGCAAATAGAAAAGGATGAGGTGCAGGAAGTGTTTTTTGCAATGTATTATTATAAAGGGGTAATTTATTGGTAGTACCATTTTAGAGATAAAAGTTTTTCATAGCAAATAATTGTGATTTTTGAAAATTATAAATCTTATGTTCATTTGGTTGATGAAACATTACTGGAAATATTCACATAATTTTTTAAATAAAAGAGTAATACATATTATTCTACTTTTTTCAGTAGTTTTTTTTTTTTTTTTAGCTCTGAAAAGTTGGATTCTCGCCCGTCATGAGAATCTTTTTGTGGAAAGTTTGAAAAAGAAAACCATTTTCAGGGAACATTGTTTTATGGAAAGGTAAGCAATTCCCAATTTCTGATTTTGGATAAAATAAAAGTGTTTCTTCTACCAAATATCCATTAAATATTTTTTTATCTCTAATAAATTATGATATTTAATTTTTAGTTCCTAATAATTTTATTCGAACGTTGTCGTTTCTAATAATTTATTTTATTTTATTTTAGTCCTAAAAGTTATCTAAAGAAATTGAAAAGAAAGAAGTCTTGGGGACGCATTTTTCTTGCAGTTTCATAATTTCTTCTTTATATACAGTAAATTCATTATATCTTTAATAAAAAAATTTAATAAATTTTATATTTTTGAAATTTTTATCTTAAAATATAAAAATTATATTCTGAATAATCTAAAATATAAAAATATTTATTTTAAATTGTGTAATTTGAAATAAAAAATATATTTTGAATTGTAAAATTTAAAATGTAAAAAAAATTGTATTCTAAATTAATCCAAAATATATTTATATTTCAGATAGTATAATCTGAAAAGATATTTTTTGATATTTTGAAATAAATGAAGGAGCAGAAGAAGGCGCGTCAGTCTTGGGTCTGTACTGAGAGTGATTCTTCCTGCACCTCCATGACGACTTCCTGCACCTCCATACTTTTTGAAAATTCCCATTCTAGACAGATTGAAAAGACGAAAGTGTCCTTCATCTTAAAACAGAAACGATAAGGCAATGATCGGAGGAGGTGCTGCATTTGTGATACTTTGAGACATTGAGAAAGGTTTAGGGTTGTGAGAGTAATATAGAGAGATTAGAGAGAAGGAAAAAGATTTTTGTTGAAGTTGCTAAAAAAGGAGACTATTGCTAAGAGGAAGAAGAAGGTTGGAATTGCTAGGACGAAGAGGAAGGTTCGTCCGTTCGTCCATCGTCGACGGTGAGTTTAATTTTTTTTTAACACGTTGCGGGGTGTAGAACCCGCAACTTTTTTTTCTGCACCTTCACTATTGCGGGCAATCCGCAAGCTTAAATTTTTTCAAACACATTGCGGATTGTACAACCCGCAACTTAAAAAAATTTGCAAAACACCTTGCGGGTTGTAAAACCCGCAACTTAAAAAAAAATTTGCAAAACACCTTGCGGTTTTACAACCCGCAACTTAAAAAAAAATTTGCAAAACACCTTGCGGTTTTACAACCCGCAAGGTGTTTTGCAAATTTTTTTAAGTTGCGGGTTGTACAACCCGTAATGTGTTTTGCAAATTTTTTTGCTTGCTGCTCGACGTGGAAGAAGGAATGGTGGAAGTGGTGGACATCAAACAAGGTAGAAATGGTGCTGAACGTGGAAGAAGAAGAGAATACGCTGTATGGAGCTGCACAACGGCAGTAATGGAGTTTTAGGGGGAGAGGTGGGTTCTGAGAGTGAAATGGAAATAAGGGTAATTATGCCCTTTAACAAATTTTAAAAGGCTAATTTCGTAAAATTGCAATTAGTATGGAAGTGCAGGAAGTTGTCATGGAGGTGCAGGAAGAATCACTCCACATTGTTGAGTTCACCTTATCACATAATAAAGAGAAGTGTCATCTCTCCAATATTTCTCTTCCGACCTAATAATTGTATTTTAATAGTAATGGTTAAACCTATATTTAAAACTTTTAGGCTTTTATGTTTTTTAAGAAATATTATATAATTTTTATTTATTCTTATTTTATCTTGAATAATAAATAAAGTAATTTTGATAACTTTTTTTACTAAAAACTAAGTAAAGAAATAAGATTTGATTAAGTAAGATAGTTTATGATATTAATTTAGAAGACGTGAAAAGGAAAAATTAAGTGATTTTTTTTTTCTTATTTAAGCAAAGTCATATTGACGTGAATCCGGTTAGGAATAATCCCCATAACCTATAACAAAGAGTAGTTGAATGTCCCAAGATCTCTGAGTATTCAGATTTAGGATGATTTGCTCAAAACTCTTGTCTTGCGGGAAAGAAACGCAACAAAGATCCTAAAGTATGAAAAACGCCACAAGGATGATCATAAGTTGCAAGTCCACTGAAGAACTCAAGAGGAAAACTCTCACTTCTGAAATTTTTAGAATCAAATTTATATTTCAAAAAATAGACTTTTGTTAGCTTCTAAAAGTTAACCTAACTCTTCATTAGTCTAGAAGCCTCCAAATTTAATGTTACAGCAGCCTTTTGGCATACTTATAGATGACTAATTAATTACATAAAATGGAAAAAGAAAAAAAAACACAATTTACTATGACTACTCTAAACCTTATGAAAAATTAAACAAAATACATCAAAATAAAAAATTTAAAATTATTTACACTTAAATTGAATCTGGTAATGCATTTTTTGTGGGCTCTTCTCTTTAAATTATTTGCTTTTAGCTCAAATCTGGTGATGTATTTTCTATGGGCCCTTCTCTTCAAATTATTTGCTTTTAGCTCAAATCTCCTTCATTTAATTCCTTCATCAGCCCATATCAAATTAAGAATGTGATTAGACTTCAATTCAATCTTAGACTTTGTTCGACGAATTCTTCCTCCACCCCCGTACCCTCTTCCTGCACTTCCATACTTATTGTTAAAAGACAATTATGCCCTTAGCTAAAAAGTGTAAAGACAAAAATACCCTTCATCTTCTTCACCTCTATATCTGATTCATAGCTTGTCTATTTCGTTCCTTTTTTCCAAATCTTCAATTAAACCTTCAAACAAGCCCTAGGTAACCAATTTTAAATGTTTATTAGCAATTAGTAAGTGATATTGTTGATTAGAGTAGTTGATTTGGTGTTTTGAGGACTGTCGATAGCGAACGGGGAGTTTTTCCGATCTGGCAGCATGACAATTGGATGAGTTTTATCCGTTCTCATTTTGTTTTGGAAATGACAACCGGATGAGCATTCCATCCGAATGTCATTTTTTTCCAAATGTGAACCGGATGAGGGTGTCATCTGGTTGTCATTCTTTTTGCAAATAACAATCGGATGGCATGCTCATCCGGTTCACATTTTTTCAATTTTTTTTGTTAAATTAACATTAACTTTGTGCACTGTGATAGATATGGTTAAGGAAAATGTAACTTTGTCCACTATTAAATTGTTCACCTTTTTTCTGTACCTAATTTTTTTAAAACTTAATGGAATTAAATTATGACTTTGTTATATGTGTTGTCACCTATCATCACCCGAATAAAATTAATGTACTTAAAAGTAAAAAAGAAATGAAGAGTCTCTTTTCTTTTCTTTTGCTGCCTCTATATGTTTACTCCTAATTCCAATTTCCCATCCCATTTTAAATGAATAGTCTATTATGCTGCTTCATTTCATTCCAAATTCAATTAAAATAAAACTAAATTAATTTAATTAAGACAAATGAAGAAGAGCCAAAGAAGAGTCTCCTGCTGCATTTTGGGAAGAGTCTCTTATTTTCCACGTTCACTCTTCCTGATTAGGTTTCATCTGATTAAGTTTCATTTCAAATTCAATTAAAATAAAACTAAATTAATTTAATTAAGGCAAATGAAGAGCCAAAGAATACAATCTTCTTCCCCAACCAAGGAATCACATAGCTTCCTCTCTACATATTTGTAACATAGCATTCCAACAATTCATAAAAAAATAAAAAAAAATGAGATTTGAGAACCGAACAGGGTGGTATCCGGTTTACAACTTACACACCGGATGGTACCCCGTCCAATTCATCCTGTTTTCATTTTTTTAAAATTTAAGAATCGGATAGCCCGATGGCTAGCTGTTTAGTCAAATTGTAAAAAAATTGGAACTCTTTTATAAAGCAAGGACAATTTGGTAATTTCCACAAGGTCATTCTTGAAATTAAAATTTGTTATGGAGGTGCAGGAAGAGGGTATGGAGGTGGAGGAAGAATTCGTCCAAAATGTCCTGAATCAGCCAATCAGTGCCTCTGTCAGTTTTTGAACTCTTGACCTGATGATTGGTCTCTTTAGAATTTGTAAAGCATTTTTGAATTATTTATCTGTGTAGGAACAGATGGATTAAACTTTAGTTCTTGATTCTTATCCTATGTAAACCTTGTTAAAGTTATCTTGTTCTATGTGTTAGAGAAGTTTAAAAAGTCAGAATGAGATTTGTGAAATTATAATGAAAGCAATCAAGTCTCAATAATTAATACATTAACAAAATTGTTCAAAGTGCATAAATGTTTAAAATAAGGACAAAAAATAATATATCAAATGGAGCGTTGATACTTTTACAACCTTGCGTCCCATACAAGAACCTTTAACACTGATAAGGTGTTAAAAAAGTTTTTTATTTAATTTGTAAGTCCAATAAAAATGGAGAGTTAATGATTAAAATTAGATGTATGTTTTTATTTTTACATTTTTCTTAATCAAAGACAATATAATAATTAAATATTATATATGTAAAACTATAAAAAATATATACTAAAAATATAAGGATATTTTTATATTAAGTAAGTATTACATGAATATTTGCTTTATTAATAACAATATTATTATTTATATTTTTTAATATTAAATCATTTAATAATGTGATTATTTCTATTTTACTAATAATAATATTAAACCATTTAATTAATATTTATTTATAAAAAAATACCTCAATAATTTTATTTCATTTTTACTGTTAATTATTTAGATATTTTTTACAAACTAAAAATATAAACTTTAATTCAAATAACAATTTTATAATTTTTTCTAATTTAAATTTGTTATAAAAATAAAATAATTTAGCATTTTTATATTATTTTTCATCTTGATTTTAAATTAATTAATAATTACAAGTGCTACCATAGGTTATAATATTTGACAATCTTACTCATTTCATTCATCATTTCAAAATTTGAATTTCTCTGTGAACTTTATCATATTCTCACTATCTTTTAAGTTTTAAATTTACATATTTTTCTTTGCTACAAATATAATCTGTTACATGTCATAATTATCAGGGCGTCATTTAGTATGTTGTTGTCAAATTGATGTCTTTTTCTATATTAGATGTTTCCATATCAAGCAACTGATAGAGGATAAATGAAGCTATAGTACAAGAATTATCTAGAATATTATTAGAGAAAAATCAAAGCTTCAAAATCAAAGAATTTGATATAAAATGAATAAATGATCAAATAAAGTGTCTAATGGAAAGAAGATCATTAATTGCAAAAGTTTATAAAAAGATCAAGTACAAATATGACAAGTCTTCAATATTCAAATTGCTAGACATAAAGAAAGAATTCAAAAGTTTCAAGGTTCAAATGTGTTATAAAGACATGAGGATTACATTAAAGTTGAAGTTGCCTCATATGAGAAGTCTTTAATATCAAGAGGAGACTGGATTGGTTTACCTAGATAGGTGTAAAATACTTGTTCCTAAAGAGGTGTTGAAACTTGTACATGGAGAGGTGTAAAACACTTGTTCCTAAAGAGCTATAAAATACTTGTTCCTGAAAATGTGTTAAAACTCATTTATCTAAAGGTGTCAAAACTTGGGCCTGGAGAAGTGTTAAAACTCATTTAGTGAAAACTCTTAAGCAATTTGTTTAAAGGGACTCGATGTAACCTTTTTTATAGGGTAAACCAGTACAAATTTGTGTCTACTTATCTTTATTCCATACTTTGTTATATATTGTCTGATGAATTGTTTTAATTTGTGGTTTGAATTAAGTTCAATTCCCTCCTAGAGCTAACTATACATTCATTCATAAAGTTATAGGTGATTTTATTAACTTTTGTAACGAAAATTCATGTCATTTTTTATGTACAATATTATGAATTTAGGATCCTAAATATTATGTATAATATGTAAATATATTATATATTATTACAGAAAATTTACAAGATTAGGAAAATTTATCGCTTGTGAAGGATACCTGATGTATTTAGGAATAATATTTTTTGTCCAAACATATCCTTATGTCAACTAGATTCCCAATTATACACCTCAATTGTGACTCAACACTCACCGTATATGTTTTTATGTTGTGATGATTTTATTTTTTCTCGTACCTTCCACCAAGTAACATATTTTCATTTTTAAGTTTATTCCATGGTTGTGCAAATTTGTGCAAAATTATGTGCAATCTTCCAATATTCAAATTCCACGGTTAAATCATATAGAAAACGAGAGAAAAAGAATTACACAAATTTGAGATAATTTATTATAAAAGTTTATGGAGGTTGATGAACTTAATTATGTCACTGTATAGTGACAAGACTTCAAAAGTTGGCAGGTGATTATTTTAGCTTTTGTAATGAAAATTTATGCTATAAATTCACGTCATTTTTATGTCCAACATTATGAATTTAGGGTCCTAAATATTATGTATAATATTTAATTATAATATACATTATTACAGAAAATTTATTAGCTTAGGAAAATTTGATGCTTAAGAAGGACACTTGATATACCGAGAGATAGGACTTTTGTACAAATATATCCTTATATCACTAGATAGTCTACAGTACACCTTCAATTATGGCTCCACACGTATTGTCGGTGATTTTATGGGTGTATTGATTTTTTTTTCTCTTACCTACCACCACGTTATATATTTACATTATTAAGATTATCCAATGGTCGTATAAATTCATGCAAAATTATGTTCAATCTTTCAATATTCAAATTTCACAACTAAATCATAGAAAAAGATAGAAAGGATTACATAAATTTGAGATAATTCATTATGAAAGTTTTGTGACAAAGCTTTAGGAGTTAGAAAGTCATTTTTGTTAACTTTTGTAATGAAAAATCATGGGATTTTTATGTACAATATGTTATGAATTTAACATACTAATATTATGCATAATATGTAATGATATAATATATTATTACAAAAAATTTATAAACTTAAGACAATTTTTTTGCTTGGGAAGGATACTTGATGTACTAAGGATAAGGCTTTTGTCTAAAGATATCTTCATGTCAACTAGATCTCCAATTGTACACCTCATTTATGGGTCAACACCGATTGTTGAAGTTTTTACGTGCTGATTTTATTTTTCTCATACCTTCCACCAAGTAATATATATTTGTATTTTTAAGTCTACCCCACAAGTGTTCAAATATGTGAAAATTATGTGCAATCTTTTAATATTGAAATTTCACAACTAAACCACAGAAAAAGAAAAGAAAAAAAGACTACACAAATTTAAGATAATTCAAGTTTATGGGAGTTGATGAAGTTAATCATTCAATTTATAGTGAAAATATCAAAGAAGTGAAATTTAAACTTAACTTAACTCAACTTGTAAAATGAGGTTTACACTCATTTATAAACAATGGAAAGGTCCCATCTTTAGTTGATGTGGGATCTCTAACACACCTCCTCACATCGAGACTGACTCATTTATAAACTATTGAAAGGTCTCATCTCTAGTCGATGTGGGATCTCCAACACACCTCCTCACACCGAGACTGCGCGTGTAGGACTATATTGTTTAAGGGTGGTCCGATAGCGGCCCGATAGCGGGTGGCCCTATAGACCCAACAACCGTGTTAGGATAGGCTCTAATACCATATCAAAAAGTGGATTTTAAGCCTAATTCAACCTTATAAAATCAATTTGTAAAGTGAAGTTTGCACTCATTTATAAACTATTGAAAAGTTTCATCTCTAGTTAATGTAAGATCTTCAACAAGAAAGGTTTCAAAAGTTAGCAGGCATCTTATTAACTCTTATAATGAAAAATTTTGCCTTTAAATTGATGTCATTCAATATTATGAATTTCGGGTACTAAATATTATGTATGTAATTAAATTATATATTATTAGAAAAAAATTATAAGCTTAGGACAATTTGTCGCTTGTGAAGGACACTTGATGTACCGAGGGATATGGCTTTTTTCCAAAACATATCCTTATGTTAATTAATCCCCAACTGTGCACCTTATGGCTCAACACCCACTTCTAATGTTTTTATGGCTGGTGATTTTATTTTTCTCGTACATCCCACAATGTAATATGTTTACATTTTTAAGTGAATCCCACATTTGTGCAAAATTATGTGAAATCTTTCAATATTCAAATCCTACAGTTGAACCATAGAAAAAGGGAAATGATTATACATGTTTGAGATAATTCATTATGAAAGTTTAAGAGAATCAATAAAGTTAATCATCTCAATTTACAGTGACAAGGCTTCATAAGTGACCAGGTGATTTTATTAAATTTTGTAATCAAAGTTCATGTCATTTCTATGTATAATATTGTGAATTTAGTGTCAAAATATTATGTATAATATGTAATTATATATTATTACAAAAAATTTACAAGCTTAGGACAATTTGTTGATTGTGAAGGATACTTGATACTTTTGTCCACATATATCATTTTGTCAACTAGATCCCTAACTATACACCTCAGTTGTAGTTGAACACTCACAACTGATGTTTTTATGTCTGTTATGATTTTATTTTTTCTCGTACCTTCCACCACCTAATATATTTTGTATTTTTAAGTTCATCCTATGGTTGTGAAAATTTGTACAAAATTATGTACAATCTTCCAATATTAAAATACCATGAGTATACCATAGAAAAAGAGATAAAGAATTACATAAACCTGAGATCATTCATTATGATTGATGAACTTAGTCAGGTAATTTATAATGGCAAGACTTTAGAAGTTAGCACGTGATTATCTTAACTTTTTTAATGAAAATTTATGTCATAAAATTTGTATCATTTTTATGTACATTATTATTGTGAATTTAGAGTCTTAAATATTATGTATAATATGTAATTATACTATATATTATTATAAAAAATTTACTAGCTTGGGATAATTTGTTGTTTGTGAAGAACACTTAATATATTATTGGGGGATAGAACTTTCATGCAAACATATCTTTACGTCAACTAGATTCTTAATTATACATCTCATTGTGACCCAACATTCATTATTGATATTCTTATAACATTAATGATTTTATTTTTGTCATACCTGGCACCAAGTGGTATATTAGCATCTTTGAGTCTATCTCATAATTGTGCAAAATTAAGTACAATCTTCCTATATTCAAAACCCAAAACACAGAAAAAGAGAGAAAGGATTACATATATTTAAGATAAATTCATTGTGAAAATTCATAGAAATTAATGAATTTAATCATCTTAATTTATAATGGCAAAACTTTATAAGTTAGTCAGTGAGTTTATTAATTTTTATAATAAAAATTCATGATAATTATATAACTTACATAATAAGTATAGTTTGGTACATAATAACTATAATAATAAGTATAGTTTGGACCATAATAAAATAAAAATTAAGTTAAAGATCCTTGGTGGACATTGATATAATAAAATTTTTAAAACTTATTTATTATGTGATTGGAAACATACCACTTCTAATCCTAAGTTGAATTAAATTTCATGAACCTTGTTGAATTAGAAAATCTAAGTTGATTCAAATTTCATGAACCTTCTTCAAAACTTTAATGGAAGGGGAATAAAGGGTAGGTAGTGACTCGAACAAAATACTAAAATATAATTGTTTTCTATTTTGATTCTTTTCATTGAGCTAATCAATCTCCTTCTTTTGGCCATTCCTTGAAGTTCCCTAATAAAAGCCTTCTCCTAACATTCATATCTATTCGCTTGTAATTCATAAAGCTATTGTGTAATTATATGTCTTTACATATACTTTATAATAATAAAATATATTTACTTCTTTAGAAACTATTTTTTTAAGTCTCCAATTAAGATATAGTTAAAAAAATAGTTATTATTAATTTATTTTACAAATTAATTTTTGGTGAAAAAAATAAAATTAGATACTAAGTTTTTTTTTCCAATCACCATATCAATAAACTTAAATTTTTAGTCACTAATACCTAATGAAGCTACTTTGAGGCTAGAAAATTGTATAAAATATGATAACATAATAACTTTATATGTTTGCTGGCCTCAAAGAAGCAGGTGATAAGGAAAAAAAAAAAAAGTTGATGAGGTAGAAGGACTTTGTAGGCACGCCATCAATGATTCACTAATTTGTCTCCTATTGAGTCTAAATCAACATTTTTCAATACAAGTTCCAAACAAATTGAACTGTGACATCATAATAAAATATCCTTTGTCCTTTCCTCATCACACAAATAGACATTTAATATATAAATGATTATTATATATTAGAGTATTTGGAAAAACTTGAAACACTTGTAAAAGAGAAAAGTATAAGAAAAATAAATTAATCAATTTCTTTATAAGCTAAAATTACTTTACGCGCTAAATGAATTTCTAGAAATACTCTCATAAAATTTCTCTAAAGTCTTAGTTTTAACTTCTATGTAAATTTATTTTAACTTTAGAAATTTTTATTTTTTTTTTTAATTTTTCTCTTGAAGCTTTTGGAAAACACTTGTCTAATCATAAGTAATATTGAAAATTAATACTCTCGTGTTTTGTTTTGTATACAATATGTTAGTAATGTATGCACTCTTATTCAATATAATTAACAAAATGAACACCATATTAAGTAAGGAATGGCTTAAAAACGTTGAAAATGGTTAGAACCTACAAGTAATGTGAAAGGGCTATGGTATTCAACATCATAAAATATTACTCATTTGAGTTGTGTTTAATCTCTTCAGAGCTGCAATATGATGAAAGCAACTGAATTCTGATAATTTTTTCAATAAGGTTACTAGATTTTATCAACATCACTGGTAATATAATGGCCTTTGTTTGAAGAAAACTGTAGTATGCTACTTATTATAGGTTAACCTCAAGCATGGTTACATGCTTCATGCATGCTGAAGAAAATATAACTAATTAACCAAACACAAAACATAAATATTTACCCTCATTAAAGATTAATCCATGGAAACAAACTCTAAGCAAAATCATTATGCATCAAAACGGCACTCAAGGACTGGCTATATATGTACAAAAAGAATACTTAAACATTCATATAATACAAGACAAGAACAACAAAAGTAACTCAAGAAACAACATGGTGCATGGTCTTCCATGAAAGATAAAGATGTTTCTATAGTAGTCCTGACAACTCATAATCATATATGCTGACATCTGGCTGCTCCATTTGTTCATACAAGGGATTTTGCTCAACATCAAACAGCAGTGACTCAAAATTCTGATATGCCAACAAATGGTCTATGTTGGCCACTGATTCCTGGAAGGCTAGGTCATCCATGCATAGCTCATTGCAAACTTGGTTAAACTCTTCATTCATCAATGCCTCATACAACTCTGGTGAGTTTGCATCAGGAGAAACTGATACATCATCAGAACTAGTTTGAGGGTCCCCATGAGATTCAGTTCCAACAAAGTTGGAATTTTGAACCATGTTTGTTTCCAAAGGAGGGGGAGACAAAGTGGTGGGGCTTCCATTGCCAGTTAGTTCTTGAACTAACTTCTTGAAGCTTGAGCTGTCGGTGATGTAGACCTTAGGCCGCAAAAACTTAATCAAACTCTTGAATTGATGTTTCTGAGGATCATCCTTGGATATTTTCGGTGATGCTTGGCTTATTTTCCTTCCCATGGTGATTATTTCTATGTCTTTGCAACTGGCACTTTGTAATCTTCGACCACCTCTCGGAGGATACAAGGAACTTAGGTATAAATATGTATTCTTGTAGTAGAAAATGTGTACGAGGATGGATACTAACAAACAGCAAGGTATGAAACACAAGATGCTGAAACTGATATTTACTATTTGTTTAAAAATCTTTGTTTTATTATAAATCCATGTACCCACAAGACAATATTTAATAATTTTAAACAATAATGATGAGTGATCAAGTCTAACATTAAAAATATGCTTTGGTATGACTTGTTTCAGGTTTAAAGTATGAGATTATCAGAATTTGTTTTTTTTTTAATTAATAATTTTATTAAACTACACTAGTCTTGGTTTTGTTTATTAAATAATGTTAGTAGTTGGAATAAATTTCAATTACTAATAGTGCGTTAGAAAAAAATTTAGTTGTTAATACTATGATGTCCATTTTGAAGAATAGCCTATGAAAGGAAGATATGCTGAATTTTGTTTTTACATGGACATGAGTGAATGTTGGTCAATTTAATGAGATTTTTTTTATGGAATGAAAAGAACTTGTTGTAACAGGAGATATAGATGCCACACAGAAGGGCATCGAAGGCACGCAGCTTAATATTCAAGCAGCAAGATGCAAGATTTATTAACTTAATCTTCTTTCCCTGATAGCATCTGTGCAGTGACAGAATCAAACAAACTGAAATTAAATAATTTGATATAGAATAAGGTTAAAGAAATGAATAAATTATATTACTCCCAATCTCTACTCAATTTCCCTATTACTTTTTGGCTAAACATAAAGCATTCAATCCATTATCCAAAATATTGTTGCTACCATTATATTTGGATGTTGGCATCTATATCTGAAATCTAATAAAGTTTCTACGTTACGATAGCCATTTATCTTTATGCTCAAAATTTAGTTTACCTGTATCTTTATTGTATATATAACATGGAAAGGAATAAAATTACTTTTATTTAATTTACACTAACTATTACACTATTTAATAATTTTTATTAAGAAAATTACTTTTAAAATTCACAAATAAATAGAAAGTTTATTTTACGATAAAATATACTTACAAAAATTTATATTAATTCAAAATTATTTGATACTCTGTTTATATATATATATATATATATATATATATATATATATATATATATATATATATATATATATATATATATAGATATATATATATATATATATTGAAAATGAAAACATTGCTTGCTTCTTAGGGTGTGTGAATGCTTGTGCACGCAATGTCATTGTCGAGCTCATATTAAAATCAATGATTTTGGCAATGGCTGTCACTGGTGCAACTGAGAGGTACTCCTAACATAACATGACACATCATCATCAACTTCCAAAAACTTTAGTAAAATCAAGCACAAAACATTTATTTTCTTAATTATAAAATAATTATCACTACAAAAAGTTATCTATCTCCCTTTTTAATGAAATATTTTCTCTGTATTAATAAGAGATCATTTTGTAATTATTTAAAGAATGAAAAATAGAAATTTTGATTCCTAAGAACTGGACTTGGTCTTTGTTTGTGATCTGTATATTTCCTTAATTAGCAAGCCTTGATTTTTAAAATAGAAGTTATTTCTGAAATCATTTGTATCCTTAAACACGAAAACTCTTTTTCAGCATATATGTTCCATTATAATAATGATACATAATTTTGTATGGCTATTTTTCAATTTAAAATTATTTTCCGAAAAAGAGGTATTAAACTTAAGATGTCTACTAAGAAATGTATTCAGGCGAACCATTTAAACTTGTTATATTATTAAAGTTTGGATCACGTTATTATGAATGGGTTTATTTATTAGTATGATATAATAAATAATTTGTGTTACAACAAAGACCAGAATAATAAACACAAAATCATACAAATAAAAAAGAAGAATATATACAAAATTACGTTCAGCTCTCATGGCTTACATCCACTGATACTCTAAGAGTTTTATTGAATATTAAGAAAGTCTCATAAATATTTAGTTATACAGTAAACACCACCCCTACTTTTACCCTAACCCTCAACCTAATTAACATCTACAATATATTTCATATTTTCTTAAATTTTTTAGCTCCAAAATATCTTATTGCGTTACAACTTGGAACAACTCAATAACAAAATTGAAGACATTTTATCAACTCTCCCCTTAACTTTAATTTTATACTCAAGTCACCAAGAACCTCTTGCCATCATACCAACAAGGGTCTCAAACTATATTCACCAAGTCCAAGTTGTGCATGGACTTCTCACTAGTTAGAGTCTTAGTCAACAATATTTGTTAGATTGTATGCAATAACATTTTTCTTATGGACAAATGTTCTTTGATCTTTCATGACAGAAAACCAACTTTTGTGCTTTCACAAACTTTTGTACTTTGGAAAAACGAAGATTGAGACACGAGCTTTCAAAGATTCAATCTCCCAATATTCTCACTATCAACTACCACATTATGCTCACTTTTGACTTGGACAGCAGATGATTTTAAACTAAAATGTGAAAGTTCTAAAAAGAAAAGAAAGAAGACACAAAGTCTACAAATTTAAAGTATTAACAAAGTTATGTAATAATAGGTAAAACATATTTTAAACTAAGATGTGAAAGTTTGAAAAGAGATGAAAAGAGGCACAGAGTCTACAAATTTAAAGCATTAACAAACTTATGTGACAACAGAAAAAACCAATTTTGAAGTTTATGAAAAGAGAGGAAAATGGTATGCAAAGAATAAAAAAAAGAATTAAGACAAGAGTTGTCAAATAAAGTAGACTCAACCTCTCGATATTCTCACTAAAAATAAAAACAATCTCAAGAGATTTGTGTAATTATTATAATTTCATTTTTATAATTTTTTTTCCTTTCTAAACTCTCGTCTTAAAAGATTGATTCAAAAAAGTATACTTAGCATTCAGACATATTAATAAAGTTTTATAAGTTTAATTTAAAAAATGTATTTTTTTTTATTAGTAATGCGAAAGCATTATTGTTTTTATTAAATGAACACAATATTAACGAGTACATAGTATTTCGAGATAAAATAATAGAGTTAATACAAGTTATATATCTCCAAATATTTGTTCAATGCAGTTGAGCAACTAATCGATGCTCTCCAAGATGAAGAGATGTCAATCTATTATCGAGGACCATTCTCATCAAGAACATCTCGATCATAAACAAGATAAGGACGAGATCACCTCGACAACAGGTTGAGAGAGAAAATCGTTAAGAAGGCACTCCCTCCAAAGAGTAAACAACACAATATCAGGAGGATTGGTTGGAGAGGGACCCTCGACATCCTTAACCTCCACCAAAGCTTCTCCTCAGTCGTTTCCCCTTTAGGCAAGCTTCTCCGAATGGGAATGTCTTTTATAGCTATCAATTAACCTTGGTAGATATCTTTACTAAAATCGAATTTATTGTCACCAGCCGACACCCCATAAAGGAACATCGCCTGGTTGAAACCCTCGACATGCGTGTTACGGATGTAGTCCTTTAAGTTCGAAAGCTCCATCTCTAAATTGGTATTTGAAGAGAAAACCTCATCATGAGCCAAGGTCATGTCGATAAACCTCTCTTCGAGTTCCTTCATATCAGCCGCTTTTGACTTGTCTCTTTTCTCCCAGTCGTAGTCATGGGACTTCTAGGTATTAACATTGACTTCGGTGGCAGCCCTATCAGCATTCAACTTCATTAGTTGATCGTTCAAGGAGGTGATGTTGTCAAAAGTCAACTTCGGATAGGAGGCGGACTTTGCCAACTCTTTCTTTAATCTCTCCACCTCGCAAGCCTACCCCTGAGTAGCTTCAATATTTAGCATGTGGTCGACAGCTATAGCACGTGATTGTAACTCCAGCTAGTCGGCCATAAGCTCTTCATTGACGGCTGATGTTTGCGCATCCCTCTTAGATGACATAAAGAAGATGGTCACTCCCTTATTAAATTAAAAGTTACGGGTAGTTAGTCGCCCCCACTCACCCCAACATTAGAAGTTGTGGTTTGACCTCTCTTCAGTGAGCGTCAAGAAGAAGAGTGCTTCTTTGATTTGTCCTATTCCTCTTATGTTTTTTTCTCAGCAGCGAAAGGAAGGACGAGATCAACAACAGACGACTAAGTAGAGGTCTCAACTAGATTCGTGGACTTCTTGATGGTCAAATCTTTAGGCCTCTAGGTCTTCTCTAAACGTATTTTCTTCAACATCTCCAAATATCTTAAGTCTTGTTGAGTCATCAAGTTTACAAATTATAAGATAAGTCAACAAAGTTAAAATTGAGTGAAGACAACACAAAAGTAAAATAGTCCATACTATTAAAATACTAAAATCAACTCATCAGTGTATACACTCATCACTATATAAAAGAAAATAAAGATTATGAATTTTTCAAGTAGACATCTTTCTCATAAATTTGTAAAAGAATTAAAAGATTTTCTAATCGTGCTTGGCCATAGAAGTCCTCTACCATAAGTGATAACAGGCGAAATTTCCAAGTCTAATAAAAAGTAAAATTGGGTTTGTCCTCGTTACAAAAATATTTATGACCAACAGTAAAGAAAACCGTTCAAAACTGATGCAATAACAATTACAAAAATTAGCATAAAGTAGTTGTAACTCTAAATTGAAAGCATTCATCATTATCAGAAAAAAAAAAACTTAGTGTCTTATGCTTGCGCTACCTAAGAATCCTTCACAATATTTAGTTCCCTCTATAGGAAAAAACACTTTGCCACAAGTTTTTCCTTAATACCCAATTGGGGCCTCCGTGTTTTCTTCCTGTATCATTATATTTTTAAAAATATCAAAAACATTTTTTTAATTGGGCAATTTGAAATATAATTGTATTTTAGATTATATTATCTGAAATGCAAAATTTTTTTATTATAAATTAAAAGTTATGTTTTGATTAAGAAGAGAGTGGTATAGAGTTTATTTAATTTTTTATTAAGAATATAATGATTATTTTATTAAGTTTACGGAGATGAAGGGAGAAAAATATTGCGTACAGGAAGAATCTGCCCCCAATTTATTCAACCGCAAAATTTTCTTTCTCTTTAACAGCCATTTCCAATCTACTCATTTATTTCCCGTTTTGCAGTATTGAAATTCTCCATTCGTAACAATTAGCCAACTTAGACAATTGCTCAATTGCTTCCTGCACCTCTCAACCACCATAAATTTTTAAATGATTATTTTACTTTTTCCTAACGTGACTTCCAAATTACCAGTATCAAACATTTTTCTAAACACAATTTTCATATAATTATGAAATTCATTTTAAAACACATTTTCTAAGACAGGATAATATTTTTGAAACAAAATTTTTAAAACACATAAAATACATTTAAGAACAAGCTTTTTGAAATAAAACTTTTAAAATAAACTTTCTAAAATATATATATATAATACCTTCTAGAATATGTTTCTTTAAAATAATTTTTCTGCAACAAGCATTTTAGATTCTTGTATTTTAGAAAGAGATTTTTAGAATGTGATTGTTCTTTTCTTCTAACTGCAACAAGTTAGAAAGTGGACAAGATATTTACATTTTTGTTAGGTTTTGAAATTTTGTGGTTTCTAAATTGAAGTTTTCTATGAATTGGGCAATCTAAAGATTTCTAAATTGTATAACATTTGAAAATGATAAATTATTACCTTTGAATTTTATAATCCAGAACATAGATATAATATTTCAAAACACGCAATTTGAAGCATAATTTAGAAAGAAAATTTGACTTATAAATTATAATAAATCTTAAAATATATTTTAAATTGTACAATTTAAAATATATTACATTTATAAAAAATATTTTCTAAATTATATAGTATTGTATTAGATTTTTATATTATACATTACAAGATCTATCATAACTTTTTAAATTCACAATCTAAAATATTTTCATATTAATCAATTCAGAATGCATCACACACAACACTGAAAGAAGAATATTGTGAGAGTAAACCTGATTCAACACAAACACCAGATAGGTGGCAAACGTAGCGACAATGGAGCTGGTAATAGGAGAGTGAAGAGGATGATGATATATTAAGACATTTTCTTAAGGGTATTTTTGTCTTTTGAACACTCCATAGAGGTGCAAAAGGGAAACATCCGGGTGAAAGAAAAAATGTGCCCGTCTAAATAGCCCGCATCAGTTTAGCCCATAACCTAACTAAAAAAGTTTAAGTTAGATCGACTTGTTTTTTTAAAATAATAATTATATATTTATAAAAATGAAAATAATAATATTTTAATAACGTGATAGAAATATATATGTTAATACGAATTTCTAGATAAATTTTAATTTCTTATTTATAAAATATATTTATAAATTTTAGTTTTTAATTAATTTTAAAGTTCTCATAGTTTTTATTTTTAAATTCATTATTTTAATTGGATTTTTCTTACTTTTAATTATTATATTTTATATTATATATATTATTTAGGATTTAGAATTTGAGCGCACATCATACTTCACAAGGTTAATAATTATAAAGGTAGTGCATTATACAATATTATACATAATATATTGAAGTCTATTGTTAAAATAATAAATAAATATTACAAATAGTTTAATATAAAGATATAATAAAAATAATAATAAAATAAAAGTATATTTACCTTTCAATCTCAACACCTTATTATGTTATAAAAAGTAAAAAAGAAAAAAAATTCTACTTATGATAAAAATAAAATAAATATAAAAAACTAGAAGTTAGTTCTTCAAAAGAAGTTATTTCAAGTACCATTTCAAAAAAATTAACAAAAAAAAAATCATTTATCGAACATTACTATAAAAATAAATTGAAAAAAAAAAAAACTAACTGAAAGACTTACTAACTATAATTTAAATAAATAATTCACCTAAAGTTAATTAGTGTTAAGTATAAACGTTAAGTTACATATATAGTCAATATATATATATATATATATATATATATATATATATATATATATATATTATTTTTTTTTATTTTTATTTTTTTTTT
>Ga0209700_105578_pt1 | contig 20964 bp, 15 predicted proteins | sample SiratroredBW_FD_187528 | JGI IMG/M metagenome (GOLD analysis project Ga0209700, IMG submission 187528) | Root nodule microbial communities of legume samples collected from California, USA - Siratro red BW (SPAdes) (version 2) | ecosystem: Host-associated > Plants > Roots > Nodule | place: USA... | reverse complement strand
ACACTATATTATATATATATATACATATATATATATATATATAAAATTAATGAAAACACATAACGAGTCTTCTAGGTTTGAACTTCTTGGTTAGGCTTCTATTGATCAAAACCGAGACTGTGGCTGAATTGAGATACATTCTAATCCAATCGATCCACTTGTAATCAAATCCTAACCTCCTTATCATATAATCAATCCACCGAGTTTTCATAATTCACCTTTACTATCACTCCTTCAACCTTTCCTTCCTAAGATAATTTATCATTATATTAGCTATTAGCACACTATCCAACAACCCCCTCCCACTAAGAAATCCGCTTCTTATCAATCATGTTTTCCAACACTCCTTTTAGTCTATTGGATAAAGTCTTTGCAATCAATTTATAGACACATCCTACCAATGAAATGGGCCTATAATCCTCCAAACTATCTCGATTTTCTCTCTTAGGGATCAGGCTGGTGAATGATGCATTACACCCTCTAAGAATATATCTTGTCTCATAAAATCATTGAATAACACTAGTTATATCAAGTCGTATAACATCCCAGTTTTTCTTGATAAAGTTGAAATTGAACCCATCCAGGCCCGGACTCTTTGTGCCCCCACACTATTTAACTGCATGTAGAATTTCATCTTCCTTAAATACAGTGATCTTTCTAAATTGGATCCTATCTAAGTGCAACCTTAATTTCAGTTGTGTTTGAAATCTATTCTCAAAGTACGATTGTACTCCCTCCTTCACCTTTTGTGGATCTTCACACCACTCCTCATTAATATATAGTCCTTTAATCTTATTATTTATTGATCTCCATCTCATACTAGCATGAAAAAACTTTGAGATTGATCTCCATCTCATACTAGCATGAAAAAACTTTGAGTTTGTGTCCCCTTTCTCAATCCAATGGCAGTCTTGATTTCTATTTTATCATTGTCTCTTTCTGACATAGTTTTCAGTTTCCCTGATAATCCTATTTTCCTAACCCTCGTTTCCTCTTGTGAGTTCCCTTCATCATCATTTTGGTCTAATTCTTCAAATTTTCTAGAATTTTCTGCTTTCTCACTTTATCACTATTAAAAACTTGCTCCTTCCACTCTTTCAGAGCTTGCTTAAGCTCTTGTAACTTTAATTTCACCTTCTCCATACTATTACCACAATTCACCTATTGTTCCCAAGCATTTCTACCTTAAACCCGTCTAACTCAAACCATGTGTCAAATGTTCTAAACGGCTTGGGCCCCAATCAATAAATATATTCTTAACCACCAGTGCACAATAGTCAATCATACTCAATATGTCTTGAGTAGAACCAGGCTACATTCCAACCAAAGATCCGAGGTTAAGACTCTATCTATCCTATTTCTAGTAGTACCGTTTGGCTTATACCAAGTAAATTTCCTCCCCATACCAAGTAAACACTTGACATTTATCCATAAATGTATTGAACCTCCAATTCTACCCTATTCACCCTTTCTTGACCTGAACCCTTTCTTTCATTGAGATGTCTAACTGCATTAAAATCGCCTACCACACACCATGCTATAGTATTACTTGTACTCTTTATACGTTCAATTTCTTCCTAGAGTTCAATTTTCTCATTAAGCAAGAAGAATACACATTAATAATCCCAGCTTGAGTTACACGGTCACCCTCTCCCGTTTTATACTCCCCTTCGATGATAATGAAACCTTTCCCCTCCACTACCCTTACGCAATTAAATGTCTTATTGTACCACAATGTCAAAATACCTCCACCCTCCACATCGACACTCCTATGTATAATTTGCTCTCTCTGTAAGAACAAATCCATCAGAACAAAAGTATAATTTGTGCTCTCTCTAAGAAAAAAATTAAAATATTCTTATCCTCTGTTATTCGATATTGTGAGATGATGAGGCTTGATGTGTGTGTGATTTCTGTGCTGAATGTTATGCAGTGGAAACCAAGGTGTACATGTGTCTTCTGCGTTGAATATTACGCATGTGAATACATGAAATGGAGTGCAGGTGTTGGAAAAATGCCTCTTATGATGTAATTTGGAAAAATTCAGAATAATACAAGTTCAAGAGAAACAACAAAAATTAAGGGATTTGATATTTAGTTTTTTGGTTCCATGAATCTAGGGTGTTAGTTACCAAGTCTAGTAGTCTGTTTGTAACAGACTTTTGATTTTATAATTGGTTTTAAACTGTTTTTTGGTTTAGATATATTTTAAATTATGGTTTTACATTTTGTTTTTATTGAAGATGTATAAATATTAGTTTATATCAATAAAGATTTATCCTTGCACCCAAATATACCTACAAAGTGGTATCAGAGCTCTTAGTTCTTAAGGGCCTGATAGTGTGAGAGATAAAAAAAAATACAAGAGATCACTGAGACCCGAGTGACGAGTATTAAGATATGGCCGGAAATTTCATGGCAACTCCACCAGTCTTCTTAGGTGAAAACTTTGAGATATGGTCTGTCAAAATGAAGTCTTATCTAGAAGCAAGTGGTTTGTGGGATATTGTGATGTCTGAAATTCAACCGCTACAAGAAGATCCAACTGTAGCTCAAATCAAAAATTACAATGATGAAGTAATGAGAAGATCGAAGGCTAAGACTTGTATTCACTCTGTTGTTTCTGATATTGTTTTCACTAAAATTATGGCCTATGAAACAGCTAAAGAAACATGGGATACTCTCCACGAGGCGTTTCAAAGAAATGAAAGAACTCGACAGATGCAAGTTCTCAATCTCGGAAGAGAATTTGAGATGCTGAGGATGAAGGAGACCGAGACTATCAAAGAATATTTTGATAGACTCTTGATCGTGATAAACAAAATTCGTTTATTACGTGAAGATTTTCCTGACAGAAGAATTGTAGAAAAAGTGCTGGTGAGCCTCCCTGAGAGGTTTGAAGCAAAGATTTCTTCACTTGAAGATTCTAGAGATCTCACGAAAATCTCATTAACCGAGTTGATAAACTCTATGCAAACCCAAGAGCAGAGAAGAATGTTGAGACAAGAGCCGCCAAATATTGAAGGAGCTTTAATAGCAAAGTCACAGCCGAGTTACAAAACAAAGAAGAAAGGTTGGAAAAATGAGAAGAAAAGTGATGAGGATGACAATGACTAGAAGGAGAAGTACTCAGTATGTCAATACTGCAAAAAAACTTCTCATCCACATTGGAGATGTTGGTGGAGACCCGATGTGGTGTGTAGATTCTGCAATCAAAAGGGTCATGTAGAGAAGGTATGCAAAAGAAAGCGACAAGAGGCGCAAATTGCTCAAGAGACTATTATGAGAAGGAGGAGCATCTTTTTGTGGCAACTTGCTTTGCTAGTGACATCACTAGTGAAACATGGTTGATTGATAGTGGATGCACTCATCACATGACTCATGATAAAAGCATGTTTGTAAAGCTGCACAAAACCCGTTTTTCGAAAGTCAGAATTGGGAATGGAGACTATATTGAGGTCCAAGGAATAAGTGATATTGTCATTGATTCTGACTCAGGTAAAAGAATAATCTCTGATGTTCTATATGTTCCTGAGATTGATCAAAATTTGTTAAGTGTCGGACAACTTTTAGAGAAAGATTATGCTGATGTGTTCAAAGATAAAACTTGTGAAGTCTTTGATTCAATTGACATTAAATTGATGTCAATAAAGATGAAGGACAAAAGCTTCTCGACAAATATACAAACCGACTTAGCCTATTCCTCTGCGGCTAAAGTTGGGAATTGAGAGAAAATGGAAACAATTAAGAAAGCAAAGAAGAAGAAGAGTTGTGCGTTCAAAGGCAGGCAAGGATCTGTTGTTGTTAATGGCCCTGTTGGTAGATCAATGAGAATTGAAAAGAGGCCCAGGGGCCAAGTTACCAAATTTATTAGCAGGGATGATATTAAGGAAAGACCATCATGTATTCCTGTAGCAATTTTAAAAGCTAAGGTTAAGGCAACCAAGAAATCTGTCAAGAAGAGAAGCAAGGATGTCCGTCGTGCAGATCAAAGTCCACGAAAAAAGATTTTGAAGATCAATAATCAATTAGATGATATTTTAATTAAAGTTCCTCCAAGAGGTAGATTTGAAGAATTGAAAGACAAAATTGGAATTTACATCAAAAGAGGCAATGAGGAGTGTTGGAAAAATGCCTCTTATGATGTAATTTGGAAAAATTCAGAATAATACAAGTTCAAGAGAAACAACAAAAATTAAGGGATTTGATATTTAGTTTTTTGGTTCCATGAATCTAGGGTATTAGTTACCAAGTCTAGTAGTCTGTTTGTAACAGATTTTTGATTTTAAACTGTTTTTTGGTTTAGATATGTTTTTAAATTATGATTTTACATTCCGTTTTTATTGAAGATATATAAATATTAGTTTATATCAATAAAGTTTTATCCTTGCACCCAATTATATCTACAATAGGACATATAGGGAGATGATGTGGTTTTTGGAAGGGTATACACTGAATAATGATTATCTTTGGTCTGTCATGAAGTTATATTTTCTGTTGGTTGTATGGGTGAGAAATAAAAAACACGTAGTACCGCTAGGATTACTGAAAATAGTACAGAACAATGACAAGTTTTTTGAAACCACCCAATGAACATGATAGTGTTACTGCTTTGAAAGTAGTTTGAATGTAACTAGGGAACTTCATGTGTATCATACAAGAGGGTGAGGGATTTAGGGTACTCCTTTGGTCTAGGTTTTTTTCTGTTTTGTGGGGGAAAAGGATGAACTTGAACCTATATTAGTTGAACATATTTTCAGTAAAGGGGTTCCAATACTTCAATTACTCCGATTCTGATTTATAAAATATTTTTTTTTTCTGATAAATAAACGTAACAAAACTGGATAAATTGGGGGCAAATACTACCAAAGAAGACTCAAGTGTGTAAAGATTCTTTTTTATTTATTTAGAAGATGTTTACTTTCTGCGCCAAAATTAATGATATGTTTGGAGATGATTAAAAGGCAAACATTGATATGGAATATGACAAGAATTAAGGTTCTTCCACTACAATTTTGTTTATCACATACAGTCTGATACGCATACAAAATAATCTAAGATTTTTCTTACACGGATTAAAATACCTCAAATATCTTTTATAATATATTTTTTTATGTTGGTAAAAAATAAAAGAAAAATGTATTTTTGTAATTGTAACACAAGACATAATTAATTTATGTTTTTGTAAGAAACATTTTTCTTATTACTTCAAAGAAACACTTTATTTTTAAACTTGAACCAACTCGCCGTTAATTTAGTTTAGATTGCCCTGTTGTCCCAAAAATACACATTAACACAGGCCAATTATAAAGCTATATATCCAGCACTTCCTAGCAAAACAAGTCCCAAAAATATTATTTGGGCAAATAAGATTTGGGCAAACAAGTCCCAGAAACGCAGTTTTCCTTTTTTTTTTTTTGATATATATGCAAATAATATTACTGAAAGCCAGAATATTTGTTTCTATTCTTTGAGAATTGCCAGAACAATAGTATACAACATCATCTAATTGAACTCTCATGAGAATTCCCGGCACACGACACTTCGTTTCAGCAGGCTGGCCCATTAGTTCCCTGCAAGAAGAGAATCATCAATTATCATAAATTCTGAAGCCCTTTTTGGTGAAGAATGAAAAATTGGTTCTAATAAAATTATTTTTTTCAATAATGACGTAGACACAGTAACTGAGTAGAATATTGCTGAATAACAAGACAAGTAATTGCTGGCAACATAGTATAAATTTCAGCTCATTAGCAACTGATACTTGATAAAACAAAATGTGGCTTAGAGAATTGTAATTACCTGGTGATAGTTTGAATGATTTGGGGTCTTGCCTCTCAAATTGCACGTCAGAAGCAGTTTGTACAGAGTGACTGAAAATTCAGAACCACAAAAGTTATTAGTTTCTTCTGCACTCTAAAGTTGTGAGAGCTAAATGCTGAGATAGATACTGAGAAATAGCAGCAGAGAAATTGGGTTTTGAGGTGCGGAGTGTACCTAGGAGCAGCAGAGAGGGGGTTTGGGTTTGGGTTTGGGTTTGGGAGTATAGCGTTTTGATCTCTATTCACCACGCTCTCAGGAGTCCTTTGGGCTCCTTGTGATGTAACACTTGTTCCACCTCTTGTTTCGGTAGAAACCTTCTGCGCCTACTCAAAACAAACCAAACAGAACAACCTCATCATCTTTATTTGGGCTAATATAATACATAAAATTAAGGTTATTCTTTCAAAGATCTATTTGAAATTTCTTTGGTTTGTTTTGGAGAATAATGTGATAATGTTATATTTTTCGATATTAAAATAGTTGTTTGTCGTTTCATGGTTTAGTAAAAAGCTTACCTTTCTAGGTTGAGAAGAAGATCCCTCTATATCACGCCGTTTGGGAGGACGACCACGGCGTGGTGGTGCGTAATGTACCTGTCATCCAACATCCGTATTTCCATGTTTAGTTGTGGGCAAGATTGGTAATCTTACAGGGTAATAAAACTCCATGCACATGCAAATATCACACGCAACTTAAGAGTACATGACTATTCTTACAATATCACACACAACGACAAATAAATAAGCTCATTTTTTTTGTCAGCAAATAAATTGAGAAGATATTGAAATTTATAAAAATACGTCTCAAATTTCATGTCATGAGTGGTTTCTACAATTTCAATACATGTTCATCATCATCATTGTCTAAACTGAAATCAGAAGTATTTTGGATATTTTTACCCTTTCAGCTGCCATGCTATTGTTTTGAATTTGTTCTGTCATGAAGCGAGTATCCCATGTAACAGCACGTGCAGGATTCATATTTAAAATCCTTCTAATCGTTTCAGAAGGTTGAGTCCTGCGCACACATTTAACCACATAAAATAGAACGTCAAGTATAAGACTTCTATGAGTTTTCAGGATATATACTTGTAGGAGTGATGGTATGATAACTACTAAAACCACTATATATCAATCACTTTAGCACTTTTTTTATTTTCTCTTTTTACATATAAAAAAATGTTATTATTTTCGCCTTTCATCATTATTTTCTGCACTATCTTTCTCTAAGGATCATTAAAAATATACTTCTTTTCTTTTCATTTTCACTGCATGCATATTTTTTCTTACTATTTTTTATCACATCACTTATTACGTTTATTAATTTCTTACTCTAAGTTTTTATTATTTTCTTCCTATATTCCTTTCTTACATCTTAATCAATCGCTTTAGAATGGGCATTCAGTACTTTCTTTGATTTACACCTCTCATGCTTGTAAATTTTGTTAATGTTATAAAAATACTTTTTCAAATGTTGTTTCCTTTTTACTTTTTCTTCCTGGTCAATGCCTTGAAAGAAAATTAATTGGAACACGATCAATATTCACGAATCTGTTCATTTTACTTAATCACAGTGGAGGAGAAATTATAGATAACTTAAAGTAAATTACCCAGCTGATGATGAAATTGTTAGAGGTTTTCCTTTGTCACGACTAGTTTGGACTTCATTAGTTGATGCACTGGCCTCTTGTTGCATTCTGGATAAACTTTTCATTAAGAAAATGAAATTATTGAATAAATTTCAAATGAACAAGTAAAAACTCCGATACCTTAAAAATGGTGCAATCTCAGCCTCCCTAGAGTTCGGAACTCTTGAACTAGTTGTCCTTGTACTTGAGTGGCCCGGCATCCCTGAAATAAGTGTCTGGGAACTCATTGTGTTTATCTGCCTTTGTGGATTGGGAGTCATCATCCTTTGATTGCATTCACGAATTTGGAAAGTTTATTAGAAAATTAATGAATTATAATATATCATGTAGAAATTAATGTGCCGCTTGGCAAAAGAAATGACTTGCATCCTTCTAGGAGAGAGTATGAAAATGGTTATTGATAAAGCTTGCTCACCACTGTTGCACAGAAGTACCAGTTTGTTGTCCAAGACCAATAGGCATCTGGGGATAATGGTGCTGACCCCAACCCTGATTTCCAAACGATGCATGATACCTACAATAAGGGAATCTTATTAACAAAATAAATATAATGCCATATTTGATAAATCCATATATTTCTCAACTTTTTGAAAGAACTTCAATTTTACAAGTTGCTTTAAGTTTCATGTATAACAAACTAATTTTAAAGAAAGCAGACCAAGTTATTTTATTAGTAACCTTTTTTCGAAGTTATTTCCTTCAACAACTAAATTTATATATTAAATTTTATTGAACTATTCGTTGAATATTTTGATACTAGTTCAATAAATATAATATATCAACACTTTCATATTTTAAGAAAATATTTACTTTAGGTTAAATTGAGTTTATTTCTTAAAGTGACATAATTTTAAGACTTTATGAGTAAATTATAAACTAGATTTATTCGCTGATAAAAATAAATAAACTAGATTTATTCCATATAAACTTGTAATTCAACTGTTTAATTAATCAAATTGAACACATATAGATCGTTTTTGAAAGGGTATTTTGATTTCTCCTCAATTAAAAAAGGCATTAATTTTTATTTCCTTGATAGATAAATTTATAAATATAAATCAAACGTAATTATATTTTTCTGACTTTATGTAGTTGATATTTTGTATTTTGTATAAAGCCTTAGGTGATAATTTTTCCTAAACAAGTAAACAAAATGGAAATTTGAGGCTAAACATTTCATACGTAGGATGCAGTGAGGATCCCGAGCCAAAGTATATGCCTCTTGTCGCTTGTAGGCTAGGGTTTTGACCATAGTTAGCAGCAAGTGAGGGCGCAAAAGGAGCTGCTGGATCAGGCATCACAGGTCTATAACCTTGTTGAAAAGGATTCGTTGGATAATTTGTCAGAGCAAGATGATAATTTGTGTACGGTTCCAACCTACAAGACAAAAGACAACCACATGCTTGGTACTTTATGCTGATTTTTTAAAGGGTTAATTTGTCTACGATAACACTACTGTATATTTCATGCAAAAGCTTATTCCCAAATATAGTGAAGTACTAGCTAGGTACCTAGGGTAAGTTGCGTACACAGGCCTCACATAATTTTGAGATCGTAAATCAACAATTTGCTGCATTGCAGAGGGGTCTACTTGATTATGTAATGTGAATGGCTGCGGCAACCTGAATAAAAACAAGCATGCATTTTGTTTTGTTGACTAGTTAATCAAGTAATGTAAGAAGGATCAAAGGAATGGAATAATACTGCATGAAGTTGTTGGGGGCGTATTGTGGTGCGTATTGTGCACCATAGACATCAGTTGCAGAGGAGTAGGCGTGCTGGGGCCTACGGTTAAAAATTCACACAGTGGAGATATATTAACACCCATTAAATAAATAAACATCCACATAACTCAAAATAGTAATAATATTTTAATCAAATTTAATTTACCTGTTAACTTAGGTGGGTTTATTTATTTTAGGGTATCAAAACATTAATTTTCCAATTTATATTTAAATGAACGTTATTTTGAGCACAGGAAAGCATATTTAATTCTAATTTTCAAAAATTGGAAAGATACAGAATTCTGAATTCTGAGTCTGACACTGACAAAGAGGACGGGTCCACGTGAGACATGCAGTTTTTGTTGTCTTTTTGTGGTTTATAATTTCTAAACGCATAACTGGCTAAGTGTAATAAAGTAGAAGTAGAAAACGCACATAGAATTCCAAGCAGCATAAGAGTTACTGATATGATTGTGAAGCGGAAATAATGCTGGTATTTGTGGTGGGGCAAGTTGTCCACCTGAGTATCCTGATTCATTCCCTGGCCTTGGCTGTACCTGCATACAAATCCAGATATTGACAAAAAAAATATGGTCAATAAGGTCCACAAAAAAAAAAGGCCTTCGGAGAGTACGAAGTGCAACCTCAATTGTGTGACATGTTTTTTCAACAATTATACTCACGAGGTTTGGGTGGATCAAGGTTGGATAAGAGGATGATTGGTTAATGATGTTGTTTTCTATTGTATTTGGCATCGCGAGTTGATTCATTGGGTTTTGCGCGTCATAAAGAGGAATAGCTTGAGGCCTATAACATACATGCACTCAAGATTAGCAGTAAAAAAAGTGTCATATTAACGTCTTAATACTGGTTATGGTAATGATAGTTGTAAAATGAATAATTGATAAAATAACAGGAAAACTTACACGACCGAATTCTCGCTTTGTAAGTCAGCAAGTTCACTGAAATAACCCGTTAGGGTCACATCTTGGCTTTGGCCAGACGGAACAGCTCCATCAAGCGTTAACCCCTCCTAATTAAATTATGCATTAAAGAAAGTAAGATTACTCATTCAAAGTAATAAAAATTTTCATAAAGATGTAAGAATTTTGTGTGTTTGGCTTGGTGTTTTACAGCAATAAAAATTGTAATTTACCGCAGATGACAGAGGTTGGGTTAATTGTGTTGCAGGAAGAAGTGGGGTGGTTGGTAACGGAGGCAGTGGATTCGGTACAAAGGTAGCCGCTGCGCTTGAGGATCCCTCATCAGATCCAGAAGTAGGTTCCGTGGTTTCAACCATCGTTTGTACCTACACAAACATAGAACGACAGATACGAAAGTAAAGAAAAATGAGTAAAATCAGAACCTTTTTTCTTTTGGCATTACTGTTACTGACTAGAAAGCATGAAAAAACATGTGGGGCTAATGTTTTTCATTCTTTCCATTTCGCAGAGACAGACAAGAAAACTGATCTTGTAAATTAAAATATCAAATTATTTTTATTCACAAATTTTTACTATGAGTGTTTATTTTCTTTCCTTCTTTCTTCCATTGGACAACCTTAAACACGTCTCTTTTTACTTTCTTAAACTAAACATTCCCTAAATGTCCATTTTCAGAAGAATTTACATATATATGGTTAGATTTAGATTCATAAAATTAACTTAAAAGGTAAGAGAATGAGAGCAGCTTAGTGTATACTGCTGAGGGAACAGGAGGCAGCTCCAACTGAGAATCAAAATGTTCCAATAAATTTGCATCTTCAAAACCAGTGAGAGGAGTGTTTGTCTGCAAAAATGTTGCTTGAAAGTCGTCGTCGTTCCAGTCAATGAACGTATCAAGGTTATCTGCCTCAAAGTTCCCGTCCATGTTCTATATACCATCCATTTGAGATATAACCAAACAAAGAAAGAGATTCAGTCAAATTATAAATAAATAACAAAAGTAACACAGTAACTTTTCTTTTTGTTGTAACTAAATTGGAAAACAAGGGCTCTACCAGAAGAGACAAACGAAGTCGGATGCAGCGGTTTCATATGATTATAATTTAATTCTTTTCTTAAAAATATTATCTAAATGAGTTCATCTAATGAGTATTAATTAAATTTAATTTTCATTATCTTAGAATTAATTTTTATTTATTTATTTATCAGTTTAAATCAGTTTTACTTTAAGATTCCCTTTTACATTGTGTATAATTTTCATATATATTAACGTAATGAAATATTCGTCACTTCAATTTGTAATGTTGAATATTTTTTTTAATTTAAACTGCATAAAAATTACAATATAATTTAATAAATATTAAAAATAATATAATAATTAATTATATCTATAAAATTAAATATATAATATCGGATAAAAGAAATTAAAATATAAAAATAATAATAATTAGAAAAATTAAACAAGTTATAAACTATAAGACATAAGCTGGCTAATTAAGTAACTCATAACTTATAAATTAAAATTTAAAAAAATACTTTAAATATTTTATCAAACATTTTTATATTGTTAAAATTGTAAGTTAATAAAATAAACTAGCAGGTCTAAGTTATTGTTCTTACCCCACCTATTTCATGTTCCCCACTTAACTTCTCATAATACACGTCTCCTAATAAATAAAGTGATAAATATAAATTTACCGTTTTAAAATTAACATCGATCCGAATAAACTATATATGGTGGATGTTTGGGCCACATTTGACTAGTTTTAACACATCTGTCTAGAAATATAACTCTTGATTTTTTTTTTTCTTCTGATAAGACGTTATTTTCTTCATTTCATGAGTTGATTTCAAGACGCAATAAAATGAGTTTTAGGACAATCGATCAATGCAAGGAAAAACTAATTTTAAGGGGAAAAAAGAAAAGAACGATTGAGAATAACCACATTAGTTGAATTACCCTTTTCTCACATAATTATTCAGTGAAGTTTCAGTGGGAAAAAGAAATACCACGTAGGGAAAATCAGATCTAATAAAAACACTCATGGAAACAAAGTACAAAGCTTCTATTTATGTGATTAATGGTCATGGCATGCAACAAGACGCTTTTTTTAAATATAATGTTTTTCCAGTTGAGTGTAATTACCTCAAAATTAAGAATTTCTTGCTTAAAACTTTGATGTGCCGATTTCAGTCCTGTAAAAAAGAAAAGGAGAAAAAAAGAGGGAAAACATGAGTGACTGAAGAACATAAAATTGATAGCAAGGGGAAAGCTACAAGCATAAGTTTGAACCCATCTTTCAAAATCAACAAAAATAAACATGTCAATGAAAATAAAAGTAGGGAGAATTATTGCATACGAGCCCTTCCTTGTTGAGGAAAAAAATGATTTTAGATTCGAGAATGGGACTTGATCTGTGTAACAAAATCAAAGTCAATAGCTGAAAAAAAAAAAAAAAAAAAAAGGAAAAAATAAAAAAAAAAGAAAAAAAAAAAAAAAAAAAAGAGTGGAAAAGTTTACCTTTGTAAATAGGAGATCTCTGGCTAAAGTTTTTCAAACACAACTCCAATACAACTGTTCCTTCAAGCCCCTTGATTTATAGAGCAACATGCAGAAAGTATTATAGTGAATAGGCTCCCTCACATATTTTTTATTACTTAATTTATGTTTGTTATAAAACTGTAATTATTACATTTTGAAGTATTGAATTAATTAATTAATACGAGTTAACATTAATGGAATATTTTATTAATTTAAACAAGTTTATCTTAGATTAAAGGTTTGCATGAACAGGGATTCTTTCTACACCTCCATATTTTCTCCACGTGCCTCCCTATATTAAGTAAAATTATCATTATACCCTCAATGAAAAAGTTAATTCCTCACTTCTTAATTCATAATACAATTTTTAATCTGAAATAAAAAAAACTATATTTCTAATTATATAATTATATTTTAGATTATACAATTCAAAATATAAAAGTTATATTCTATATTAAATATGAAATATAAAAATTATATTTTAGATTATACAATTTAGAATAAGAAAAATTATATTCTAAATTATACATTTTAGAATAAAAAATATATATTTTAAATTATACAATCCAAAATATAAAGATTATAAAATCTAAAAATAATATTTTTGATATTTTAAAAAATATAGAGAGCAGGAAAAAAGCATGAGTTCAACTTTGATAAGATTTAAAATATTTATTAATGACTGAGGTAAAGATCCTCCCAATCAAGACGATTTCTAAGGAAGTCTTGCTAACATAATAAATATAATGTCATTTGATAAATGGATATCCGTTTTAAAATAATTGTAATTTTACAAAGTTATGTTTATATTGTTTATAGACATAAAATGTATTTTAGTGCCTGTAAAATAAATGTATTTTGATTTTAGTCACTAATTTTTTTCTTTATTTTTTTATTAGTAATAAAAAATAATATAAATAGAAGCATAAAAGTAATGCTTCAATCCTATACAAAACATGTTTGGTAAGGTTTACTTTCAAATCCAACCAGAAAGAAGATACTTAGAGAAATATTGTGTCTAATTATTCTCTCACAAAAAATACAAACAACACAAAATTATTCTTCCAAATGTTGAATGATATCAATCATTGGTCTAATCTCTAATTATAATTTTAGTATAGTGTCACTCCAACTTTAAATATAGATACATGAGGCTTTTAGATATTTTAATTTAGTTTAATTTTTTTAACAACAAAGAATATAAATAGGAACATTTTAAGGGTATTCCAACCTTATTATAAGAAGAAAATTTTTCAGAACACATACAAATGCATGATAAAAAAAACACAAGTTAAAAATTATAAAACACCATTCATGTCAACTTTGACCTGTTCTTTATTTCAAAAATAAAAACAATAGAAAATAAGAAAATAACTCCCAATATGAGACAGTATGCAAGTGAGAACTTAAATGCTTATTCCATTTTAGTGGCCAGCTTTACAAAGACACTGATTATAGCATATACAAGTTACACCAACACCATTAGATTTAGGGTTTAGGATACAAAATATTTGTCACTTCGTAACAAAACCTGTATGTATGTAATAAAATATTTTCTTTATTTTTAGTTCCTCTATAAATGAAAATTATTGTTTTTAATCCTTAATTATCATATGGTATTTATTTTGAATAAAAATTGAAGTGATTATTTCTATTATACTTGTGAAATAATGTTAATAATTAATTTCATTAAAAAAGTTAAGATCTATAAAATACATGTTATTCATTTATATTAAAATTGATTTTAGGAACCAAATTAACTATTTTAGTTTTATAATAATAAAAAGCAATGAAAATATTTCACATAGATTAAAATCAAAATTTGGATATTTTATAAAAATAAGGATGATAATAAGACATAATTAAGTATTTTTTACCCAACAAATTAATAAAAAAATCAAATTACTTTATAAGCAACTTTCTTTTAATTTATTTACTTCAATATATATATATATATATATATATATATATATATATATATATATATATATATATATATAAGTTTTATTTTTATGTTTAAATAACACAAGTTACATTAAATTGAAGTTATTTAATAAAGTATGTATTAACTATACATTGTAACATTTTATGATCTGGAACACATTTCTTATAAGGGTCCATGGAGAACAAAACTTCCTTAACCTTCTCCGTTGCAATAAGTGTGAGAAGATGTTCAGCCAGTTATAGTCAATTTGCGGAATATAACTAAATTTAGAACTGAGGGTATTAGAAATTAGTAGTTCGTAATAATAGTGTTGTAAACCATCATTGAGCATATAAAATTACCTAAAACTTAAATAAATAGAATGTATTTATTTAGGAAAAAAAATAATTAAGCATTATGATATCTTTGTTGAGTGTGTTTTACATACAACAGAATAAAAGAATCTCCCTTGATTGATTCTTATTCTTATTGTTTCCTTTAACTAAGAGTATTAAGTTAGTAAGTTTAAACTTAGTTTAATCTTATATAGAAGATATGTTCATACCGAGGATATCGAATGTTAGAATCGAAAAAGTCTAAAGTTTAATTAAAATAAATTTTAAATAACTTTGACACTATATTTAAAGTATTTACTTTAAATCTAAATTAACCGATTTATTAAGAAGATGATTGTCTCCATTTATATATTATAAATTAATTTTATCTTCAACAAATATCTGATAAAAGATAACACAAATAAAAATTGTTAGTAATTAGATTAATTAGTTGCTTAAGCTAGATTAATTATTTGTTTAAACTAAGTAAATTACTTACAACAAATTTCTTTCTTCCTACAAAAGTTCTCTTAAATAGTTTCTTTTATCACGAAATCTCTCTTAATTGAAGTTTGGTGTTTTTGTTTGTTGTTTTGATGAAACTGGTTAACTCCAACAGTTAACGATGCACGTTCATCTGGTCCTTTTAAGTTTCGATATGTGCTTGGCTTGTTCCTAACTACCGGTCACGCGCCTTCGAAATCTCTTCCTAAGCTCATGGACCCGGGAGGGGTCCTGCATGTACTCCGACGCTCAAGCCAATAAAGATCCGAGTAATGCAGGGTAAATAGGATTAAAATAACAGTATCATACCTTCTCTTTTATGTGTTTGAGTGGGCCTTTGAAGTAGTTGGGCTGAAGGCCTAATTCCCTTAACATATTGCCTAAGCTTTGCATAGAGTATTCCTATTGATGTTTGCCATGTGTTTACTTCTTCAGTGCCACGTGTTCAATGATTGTTGGTGTGTAAGACGCATTGGCCTTGTGAAGTTGTGTCCAACAGGTACTCGGTTGGTCAGCGTAGGTGAATGTTCTTAGTTATGACAGATAGATATGCGGTCGGTCATTGTAGGTAAACTATGAAATTACGCATTGATTAAAGTAGTCGATCTTTCCTATAATACACTTGCTTAAGCATAGATATACATATATTAACATTAAAGACTACCTTAAAGGAAATGTATTGTTTACTTAAGCTAGAGATATCAATAAGGCCTCAAATTATTTTTTTTCTATAAATAAACCAACAAGCATGTGGTCTCTAAAGTTTAATGCGTAGGTAAAGATTTGGAATTCTCAAAAAGTCACAAATGGAAAGTGTTTCACAAGGTTTTCACACAAATTAACGATTACTCATCAATTTTTTTTTCATAAGATATCTATGAGTAGTTGATCAATAATTGTTGGATTAAATATTGTTCTTGCACGGGTAGAATAGGTCTCTTCCTTGACTTCTTACTGTGTTAGTGCTATGCTAGTTCAAAGGATTTTGTTTTCAGGTCCAAAGAGATAGTGAGGTATCTACAAAATGTATTCTGACACTTAAGTTAATTGAAGGTATATATAAGTAGTAAATATGAGTGATTGTAATCTTTACATGTTTCACGGTAACCTATTTATAGAATTTGGATTGGGTCTGCATGTGGATGCGCCTCATTTGATATGGATAAGGTAGTTAATCATGTATTACTTTAATAGTATGGACAATTTAACGTGTTTCATTTATTAATGTTCTTAATTAGATGTCACGTTGGTTTGTTGTATGTGTTCGGTAATGTTTCTGAGACCTTTTTCACCTTGCAGGTTTGTGCTATAGTTGTTCATGCTCGTAAGTAATGGTTGACTTCATGTGTTGAGATGTATTTGATCACCTATAGTATTCTTGTATGTAATGATCAGTTTAACATATCGAGATGTTCTTAGTGATATATAGTACGCTAGCCCTCTGGTTCGGAAGGTTTCGGTTGAGAGCTTAATTTTGTAAGAAAGTTTTAGCCATATTTTCTTTAGTTGAAGTATCCTCAATTCCTTCTTCTTGGTGTTGGGTTGTTTCTTTCATTGTGAGGTCCAAAACTATTATGTTTTGGTGTGTCCATGACACATGACAGATCCAATATGATACATTATTATAATTAGGGTAAAAGACTAACTCTAAGTGCGTGTAACTGTGAAAGCATTGGTGTGTGTAGAGAAGTGTGTGAACAGCCTCTTTGAAAAAAAGAGAGGGAGAGGCAAATACAGTTCGCAGCTACTTCCTATAGCAACATGTGTTGGTTGTTTTGAAGATCCAACGATGAAATCATATATGATCGAGCTGCAATTTTTATCGAAGATTCTTTACTCATATTTCTTCTATCTGGACGAAATATGAGTAAAGAATTGTCTACTTGAGGATTGTCTACTTGAGGTCTGTAGAAGCGTCAGAAATTTTGTGAAGAGCTATTGTTCGTAGGAAGTTCCTTTTACCGTCAGTCTTGGTTGTTTTAGAAATCCAACGGTGAAATATTCTCCAATTGCTTTGAAATTTTTACTGGAGTTTTATCACTCACCTTACGTTGTTTTGGATGGTTGGATTTGAGATCAGAGCTCTAGTCTGTAACCAGAAAATTCGTGAATGTTGTTTATTTTTCTGGTGACGAGATTCTTGAACTCTTATTAATTTCAATTTGTTGATATTTTTGGGTCATTGTTGGTGATCATTTGAGGATTAGGAAGAGTTGTATTGATATGCTCTGTGGTTAGTTTTTGTGAGACTCGTTGTACCTTTGTTTTAGTATTGTTGGAGTATTTACCGTCCCGTGGAATTTTTGATCTCTATTGAGTGGTTGTTCCACCTTAATTATTGGTGTTGGTTTGTTCTTCTGTTTTCGATTCATATTGGTTTTTGTTTGGATTGATTGATTGCGTTCAGAGTGTTTTCATATTGTTCTGATAAAAGTGAATCTTGTTGCTTCCGCTGCCTGACTCCTATCGATTGGTATCAGAGCTTCGATTTGGGGCTTGTGGTTTGGTGAACAATATAAACTAACACTAGTAGAACTCTTAATGGTTCCAATTATAATATTTGGAAGGCCAAAATGGAAGATTTGCTTTATGTGAAAAATTTTCATACACCTGTTTTTTGTAATGAGAAGCCTAGTAATATAAGTGATGAAAGATGGAATCTCTTGCATAGACATTTGTGGATATATTAGAATGTGGGTTGATGATAATGTGTTGAACGATATTATTGGGGAGACGGATGCTCGGACTTTGTGGATTAAGTTGGAATAATTATATGCTAGAAAAACTAGAAACAATAAGATGTTTTTGATAAAGCAACTGTTAGCTTTGAAATATATTGATGGTACATCAATGACAGATCACTTGAACAACTTCCAGGGAATTATTATTTTTTTGAACAGTGAAGAATATAATTAATGGGAACACTTAAGGAGTCACTACAAGAAAAAAGTTATTTGGAGACCAATATTTAGCTACCAAATGAAATGATTGCTAATTGTGACCAAAATAATCACCAAATTAAATTTTGGTTACTAAATAACTACAAAATAGAAGTAATGATTGAATTTAGTGACCAATTAAGTCAAATAATTGGTATCTACCATTAACTATCAAAGTTTTAGTGACCTATGCCTTTAGATTTTATTGGTATCTAATTAAGTTAGAGACTAATTTAGAATCTAATGACATAGATAACTAAAACCTTGGTAGCTAATGTTAGATACCAATTATTTGACTTAATTGGTCACTAAATTCAATCATTATTTCTATTTTGTAGTTATTTAGCAACCAAAATCTAATTTGGTGACTATTTTGGTCACAATTAGTAACCATTTCATTTGGTAGCTAAAAATTGGTCTCTAAACAACCTTTTTCTTGTAGTGAGTTCTCTAATCCTATTATTTCCAAGGAATTATGAATCAGTTATCTACTATGGGTATCAAGTTTGATGAAGAAATTCAAGGATTATTGCTTCTTGGCTCCTTACTAGATTCATAAGAAATTATTAAAACTTCATTGTCCAATTCTGCTCCTGATGGTGTCATCTCTATGGACCTTACTAAGAGTAATGTTTTGAATGAAGAAATGAGAAGAAAGTCACTGGGTACATCAACTCATTCAGATATTTTGGTTTCTAAGTATAGGGGGAGAAGCAACAGTCGTGCTCCAAAAGATAGAGATCAAAGTAAGAGCAACTTTAAAGGCAGGTACAAAGATGTTGAGTGTAACTATTGTGATAAGAAGGGGCACATAAAGAAATATTGTTGGAAGTTGAAAAATAGAAGTGAGAAGGATAACAATACAAAGGTAAAGATAATAGTGATGATGAAGACATGATCAATGCAAGTTCTATTGATTTTCTTTTATTTCATGAGTTTGAGTCTGCGAATCTTGTTGATAGCTTAATAAGTTGGGTGATTGATAGTCATATTTCTTTTCATATCACATCTAGGAGAGATTTGTTTACTTCTTATACTCCTGGTGATTTTGGTAGTGTGAAAATGGCTCATGAAGGTGTAGCAAGATGCAGAATTGGTGTTGGACAGGTTTGCTTAGAGATGTCCAATGGTTCTAGATTAATTTTGAAGCATGTTCCTGATGTCCAGGTAAACTTACTTTCTATTGGTAAGTTATGTAATGAAAACTATGACAGCTCATTTTTAGGTGATAGTTGGAAGCTCACTAAGGGTTCCATGGTTGTTGGTAGAGGTACTAAGCACTCTACACTTTACATAACTCAGGCTAAAATTGTAAAAGATGTTTTTCATGCAGCTGAGTGTGTTGATGGAACTGACTTGTGACATAAGAGGTTATGTCATATGAGTGAGAAAGGGATGTCTGCTTTAGTTTGAAAGAATGTATTGTCTGATGTTGGAAAGGAAAATTAGCAGAAAAGTTCTCATTGCTTTGTTGGGAAGAAAAATATAGTGTCTTTCAAGAGTCACCTACTTTTAAAGAAGTCAGAGACAGGTGATTTGGTTCATTCTGATGATAATAGAGTTGATATGATGACAAAGACATTGCCTAGGAAGAGCATGAAACATGTTACTCTATCGCCAGATTTTTGAGGGCCTCAACTTAGTCGAGAAGGGGGAGATTTGTTGGATTGTTTCTCTCCTTGTGAGATCCAAACCCATTATGTTTTGGTGTGTCCATGCCACATGACAGATTCAATATAATGTATTATTATAATTAGGATAAAAGGTTAACCCTAAGTGTGTGCAACCGTGAGAACATTGGGGTGTGTGGAGAAGTGTATGAATAGCCGCTTTAAAGAAAAGAGAGGGAGAGGCAAATACAGTTTGCAACTACTTTCTATAACAACCTCTGTTGGTTGTTTTGAAGATCTAACAGTGAAATCATATCTAATTAAGTTAGAGACTAATTTAAAATCTAATGGTATAGGTCACTAAAACCTTGGTAGCTAATGTTAGATATCAATTATCTTAACTTAATTGGTCACTAAATTCAATCATTACTTCCATTTTGTAGTTATTTAGCAACCAAAATCTAATTTGGTGACTATTTTGGTCATAATTAACAACCATTGCATTTGGTAACTAAAAATTAGTCTCTAAACAATTGTTGTCTTGCTAAAAATCGTTATCTATTATAAATGGCAACATTCACTTAGACCACGATTGAAAAACCGTTGCCTAAACTTTAGACTATAATTTTCAGACGACGGTTTTATGGTGTTGTCTAAAGTGATATTTGTTGTAGTGTCTTGATGTGTAAGTTTTATGACATAAGTATAGAGTGTGTAATCTTATTGTAGGTTTACTTTGTAGTAATAACTTGCTTACTGTTAAAACTTTTATTCGGCAAGTGTACCGAGTCATAAGTAGTAGAGTGGGTTCTAGTAAAGATGTCGATTCCTCAGGGAACAGTTCTATTTTAGAATTTCAGCGTCACTGCTCAGTAAGCGAGTTCAGTTTTGATGAGAGATTTAGTTTGATTAACAATTACTACGAACATGCAAAATAAATTTATAAGCAGTAAAAGAGTCTGAAATGATTA